>ERZ772875.227-NODE-227-length-68729-cov-7.967877_pt1 | contig 68729 bp, 69 predicted proteins | sample MGYA00580585_ERZ772875 | MGnify/ENA primary metagenome ERZ772875 (study PRJEB29015, sample SAMEA2737736) | human gut metagenome | biome: human gut; feature: human-associated habitat; material: faeces | place: China | collected 2012 ... | reverse complement strand
TGGTAGTCCAGAGAAATTAAAAAAAGACAGCAGCGGACGATACCTTACCACAAAGGAGGATAATGGCTGGCATGGAATTGGTCTTGCCTCGGTAGAACAAGCACTGGCTGATTATAATGGAGAACTGTTCACTAAGTATGAACATGGAGAATTTCGGGTATCTGCGGTGTTATATAGTAATTCCATAGAGAAAAACTGACCTGTATTTTCCTATTTTCTACAACTATTCGGTTTTTCTCTTTCTTTGTTTTATACTGTAAGATTATTAAAGGAGACCTCTTCTATGGAACATTTATCTATTGTACTAACGAACTACATCTTTAAAAAGGGGATTATTGATGAAAAAAATTATGAAATATACCAATATGGCTTTCAATGCTTTTTGGAAGTTTCTGCCAGCACAATTTGCAGTATTGTAATTGCCTTGTTGCTGCATATGTTTTCCGAATGCCTGTTTTTCTTCCTATTGTTCATTCCAATGCGTTCATTCAGCGGCGGCTTGCATTTAAAAACCTATTTTTCCTGTTTTATCGGCTCCTGCTTGATACTAACTACTACCCTACTTATTGTAAAATATCTTACTATCCCGATTCCTATTTCCTTTATGCTGTACGTGTTTTGTTCCATTATAATTTTAATCATAGGACCTGTAGATCATCCAAATCGGGAAGTTGATTCACAGGAAAACCGTATTTTTATCCGAAGAACACATTTCACCTTATTATTCAGTTTTCTGCTTGCAGTTATTTTCGCCATAACTAGAAATACAAGATATTTGTTTCTTCAGGCAATTGTATTTGCTTTTATATGTATAACCTCTTTTATCGGACACATTGCTTATAAACAGTCTTAATTTTCCACCTGTAAAGCAATATGGATTTTATTCTGAAGGATTTGTATACTTTGTCTGTATTCTTCCTGAAGCAAGTATGGAATTTTATTGTCAAGATTACAAATATTTTCGAAATCTTGACAGCCTAACAGCTTTCTATTCTTATAAAACCATTGCCAGCGCCAATTACGTAGCAAACTGTCTGCCATTTCTTCCGGCGAATGAAAAACCTCATCAATTTTCATTGAGTTGTTCTGTGTACTATCTCTTTCATACAATCCGAGTACAGATACATAGCCCACTTGGTACATATAGGCAATATGATAATCCCTTGATTGCTCAAGTGTCTCTGAAAAAACAGCTATCAACTCCTCGTATTTGTCCATCTAATAATCTCTCCTCAATATCACACCATTGCATAAAGGTTATAATGGTTATTATTTACTTCTCATATTAAAACTTATCATAACACTTATTTCTTTTATTAACTATTACTACATCAAATAATACCAAAATTCATTTTCTCTGTCCTAATCCTTAAAGTGAAAAGTTCCCTGCACAGGCCACGGTGAACCATACCATAGTCCACCTAACCGGCGCAGTAATCCCTTTGTGCTTACCTTATGATTTTAAACAGCAGACTGCTTCTGCCACCATTATCACGCCAGCGCTGTTTCTTGCGTATAAATCCGTTTTCCTCCAGATCGCTGATAGCTCGTTTTACGGTGCTGACAGACAGATGCAGTTCCCTGGCAATGGTACCGATTGCCGGGTAGCAGGTGCCTTCCTTATTTGCACGATCCTTTAGGTACAGATATACCGCCACAGCCCTATGGGGCAGTTCTGCTTCATATATTTCTTTTTTGTTCAACTAATCACCTAATCCTCTGTTCTGAGAGCCTGTCTGACCTTTGCCACCGTTTCATTCATCTGGGACTGCAGCATACCACCGCTTCTGGATGCAGTGCCTTGTTCCGTACCTTCCGTCTCCTCATCCACACAGCACATGTATCTGCGGATAATCTCTTCTTCAATCTCCTGCTTGTCTGCGTAGGCTACCTTTCTTGCTGACTTTTCCTCAATCTCGTATGGCTCCTCGAAAGTAATACCCCATTTTAGGAATAACTTCAGCTTGGTCCTCATGGGATGGCTGCCTGTTTTCGACACAATAAAGTTTCCTTTTGGCAGGGACTTTAATTCATCCGGTGTCATCAATGGTCTTTGTATCATCTGGAGGGACTGACTCGGATCATTCTTTCCCCTGCTGATGGAGCCGGACATGACCGTCTTGTTTCCAAGGCTCTTGGACAGTACCTCTGCGGATTCCGAGTTTGGTGCAAATCCACCGAAGATGGTATCCTGGCAGTTATCGATGATAATCTCTGCCCCTTCTTTTCCGTAGTTCTTATTAAGCTGTGCAAAGGACTGTATCATGGGTACGATACTTACCCTTCTGGAACGGGATGCAGAGAACATCATCTCCGCACTCTCAATCTTTGGTATGGTTCCGACCTCATCCCAATAGAAAACCACACGGTTATCCAGCTTTCCTCCATTCTCATCTGCCACCACAAGGATTTCCCTATAGAGTTGCTGCAAAATCAGAGAGATAATAAAATACTTGGTGTTGTCTTCTTCCGGCATCACTAAAAATACCGCTGTCTTCTGCTTACAAAACATTTCAGCATCGATAGCGGTATCAAAGCACAGTATCTGCTCCAGTTCGGAATCCAGAAAGGAGTTCAGTCTGGAGAGTGCTGTGGAAAGAACAGACTGCATGGACTGCTCTGCGGTATTTAAAGCTGCCCCGGCAAACCATTTGGCTTTGTGGGTATCCGGAAGCTTTGCCATAAGCAACTGAAACTGATTTCTTCCTTTTACCTTGGATGGCGCCAGTAAATCCTGAATCAGTTTAAATACACTAATGATGTGTCTTTTCTCCTTGGGACAGAATTCTGCTATTAACAGGATGACTGCGGTCAGCACACCTTCTGCGGCATCATAGAAGAATGCATTTTGTCCGTAGCTGGCACTGTCGGCTCCCCCAGAGGATATGATTGTCTTGGCAGTAATCTTTGCATACTTTTCTGCCTTTGCCTTGGCACTTAAGTTGTTATGATCTGCCAGATACTCATCCATGTACTTGTTTACCAAATGGAGCATATTATCGCCATCACTTCTAGTTGGGTTTCTTAAATCAATGACTGCGGTGTGGTACCCATAGTATTTCTTGGCGATGCCTGCATAGTTTCGGTAAAGGTCGCCCTTGGTATCCGTAGTCAGAAAACTCATTCCGCAGGCACAAGCATATTCGATGTTGGGATAGAGAAAGTGTGCGGTCTTACCCACACCTGCTGCCCCAATCATCAGACAATGCACATCCCCGGTATCCACAAGGGCATATAACTTTCCTACCCTCTCAATGCTGCCAAGCACAAGTCCCTGTGCTGTCGGCAGGTTTTCTCCTTTCCTCCACTTCTCCGGCTCATAGGCTACTTCCACATAGGTTTCTTTAATTTCCTTCTTGGTAGCAAACCGGGCGGTACCGTGCTGGCCATCTCCTACGGTCTTACTCTTGATTCCATTGAGCGTATAATAATGTGCCAGCAGGGAAAGTCCTCCAATCACTAAAAACATAATTCCTCCTAACACAAGCAACATCACGACTGGCTGCATTCCATCCTCATCTCCTTTCTCTGTATGGGTTCCTCATATTCTGTTGCAACAAAAATATGAGCCTTGATACACTCCATCGTCAGGCTCATACATTTCTTCACAAATTCTTCTTTATTCTCTTTTAAGGACAAATCCTCTTTGTCAAATACCTCCATCAGTTCCTCAAAGGCTTTCTGCATGTTCCGAAGCCTTGTATTGTAGTTCCCCTTATCCCTATGTGGCCGGTATCGCTTATGCAGGTTATCCAGTATTTCATCTGCACTTGTTTCCCTGCCAAGTTCCCTGCCTGTTTTCTCCATGCATCGGATTAACACCCCGGTTAAAAGCATTCCTCCACCGTCGAAAGCATCCTCCAGATGTTCTTTTCCGTTTCCTTTCTTCAGTGCATTGTAAATGTCTTGATAATACCGGCACACGCTTTCCTTGGTGGCATACTTCATATCCACACTGTCTGTGACCTGCTTTAGTATTTCCATCCACGCATCGCATTCCAGAATCTTTGGATGCTCCTGTGCCGGAATTACTTCTTCCCCATGCAGGAGTTTTAAATCTTCATTCCAGTCCTTGCAGGAGGATTTTAAATTCTTAATCTGTCTGTACCCATTCTGCACCAGAATCTCTGCCAGTCTTCCACAGGCTTCTATGCCTGCCGGATCATGGTCCAGGCACAGCACAACCGTATCCAGATTTGAGTAATCTTTTAACATCTGCAGCATGGCATGTTCTGAAACTCCGTTTAAGACAATATAACTGTTCTCCTGCCAGTTTACAGGGTACAAGGTCAGAAATGATAGAAAGTCAATGGGTGCCTCAAATACATACAACTTATTTCCTGCTCCGACATAACCGAACCCATAGGAAGAGTCCGAACCATCCTCGTTCATGCGGAAGCTCCTGCCATCCGAACAAGTACCCTTTTTATGTATGTGGCGTGCATTCCCTTCCTTATCCACTCCGACAAATACAGCGTTGTGATGCCCGGCCGATTCATACAGTGTTCCCTGTCTGGCAAAAAAGGACAGCACCTCCCTACTGATATGCCTTTTCTGCATCAGATAGGCATATACTCTTTTCATGGTATCGTTCTTTTCCGGCGGTATTAATACTTTCGGTTCTTTTTCTTCTGTGGTTTTCTCTTCCTTGGGACGTACTGATTTCTTGCCTGTTGTTTCCCTCGGCGGACTTCCTCCATGAATGACCTGTCCGGTTTCCCCATCTAACAAATAGGTAACTGCCTCCGGATAAGACATCCCAAAGAACTCCTGCATGAAATCAATAGCATGGCTTCCCATCTGTTGGCTGTGTCTGTACCAGCGGTTTCCACGGAACGTCACACTACCATGCCGCTTCCATCTCCATTCATTTCCGGAGCGTTCCACTTCTTCATGCTCCCGTTTCAAAATATCCATGATGGGTACTGCATTGGCTCTTTCCTTCTGCTCCTCTGTAAAATAAATGAAATCTCCCAATCTGCTCCTCCTTCCTATTGTGTCTGTACCATTTCTTCCTTATCATCTCTTGCATGACCCTGTGCAATTTTCTTATTCTTAATCTTTCTAGCCAGCTTACGGTCCATACCGGCTCGTCTGCCTCCTTTCTTTCCAGAAGCATCGTCCTCTATGATCTTTTCCAGATGATGCATGAGCCTGGTTGCCATTAGTAGTAAATCCGGATGGGGCATATCATTCCAGTGTTCCAGAAAATAAGTAGCGTACACATTTCCCTGCTCCGCTGCCAATCTGAAATATTCGTATGCTTTTTCCTTATCCTGCTCTACCTCTTTTCCCATCAGATACACCTTGCCAAGGACATACTGTGCATACTGATTTCCCACGCCGGCTGACTCCTCCAGATACAGTATGGCAGGTTCTACATTTTTTGCCACCTCCTCCCCTGCAAGATATAGCTTCCCAAGCCGGTATAATGCAAATTCATTTTTCCGGTTTGCTGCCAGTGTAAGATAGCGGACTGCTCTGCCAATGTCCTTATACTCATCCGACAGATATAGTCTGCCTAACCGGTACCACGCATAGGCATTATCTGCATCTGCTGCCCTGTGTAAATGATAGAACGCCTTTTCCATATCCTTTGCTGTCAGTTCCCCATCCGCATACAGTTTTCCAAGGGCATAATCTGCAAAAGAATTGCCCTGCTCAGAAGCTGCTGTTAGCAATTTAAGTGCCTGCTTGATTTTTTCATAGTCCGGTATTTCCTCAGGGTTGCTTTTCAGTTTCTCCGTTTCCTGACGTATGTATAGCTTTGCCAGTTGATAGGCTGCATGGGTATTTCCATAGTCCGCAGACTTACAAAGATACTTTTCGGTTTCCTTTTCATCTGCTTCGGTACCAACGCCTTGCAGGTACATGGTTCCGATACGGTACCATAAGGTATCATCCCTGGACTTCTTTTCCAGATTTAAAAAACCAAGAAACGCTACCCGGTAGCACTTCTCCGCCAGATCCGTATTCCTCTGGGTTCCTCTTCCGGCTTCATACAATTTCCCCAACTCAAAGGATGCATAAGGATTTCCCTTTTTATGGGAACGCTGAAACAACTGACAGGCTTTTCCCTCGTCCTGCTTCACACCTTTTCCATGCAGATACAGCATACCAAGGGAATATAAGGCGTACTTATGCTCTTTGCCTGATGCTATCTCAAACCATTTGGCCGCCTCCGGCAGATTCTCCTCGGTTCCCAAGCCATACTGACACATTTTACCGATGCGGTATTCCAGATAAGTGTTTTCTTTTCTGTCTTCCACAACAAGCATTGCCTTTAGAGACTTTTCATACCACTCCTGTGCTTTCGTCTTGTCTGCTTCCACAAAAATACCCTGTGCATACATCTTTCCCATGTCTGCCATTGCATAGGCATTTCCCTGTTCGGCTTCCTCCTTCATAACCTCATAGGCAGCCTCCTCATCCGTCTCCATCTCTGATGTGCCATACAGATATTCCCTTGCCTCTTTATAAGCATCCGTCCACTTAGCATAAAACTCCTGACTATCCGCATCTTCTGCTTCCGTTTCATCACTGAAATCATCTGCCGGGGTTTCTATCATATCTTCTGGCACTTCAGAATCATCTGCATCTATTTCTTCCCTTTCGGTTTCCAAATCTTCCAGTCCCTCATCCTCTGTATAAAGATATCCTTCTCCGTATCGTACTGCTTCCCGGATGACCATGTTTTTGATGCTTTTTAATTCCTTCTGCTCCGACAACGGAAGCTGCTCTGCATCTGCATCCTTGTAAAAATGGAGTATCTCACTTTTGCTCTCCATCCATTGTTTGTAACACTCTGCTACCTTTTCTTCCTTTGCCAGTTCATCCACAATACCATTAACAATTGCCTTTACATCTGCTTTCAGATATCCGTATACCTTCTTGCCTCCGGTATTCATTAACCGCTTGGATAACAACTGCATCTGTTCTGCAATTTTTTCGTTGTGACAGATACCACTTTGCATTTGCTGCAATAAAAAAAGCAGACTTTTATTTGCCTGCTCTTTCAACTGTTCCCTTTGCTGTGTTCTCTTTTCATAAATACTCATAAACTCCTGACGGAAAATGTCATGGGCATAGGTAGACCTCATGGTGTCAATACCTTTTGGCGATAGATAACCTTCCGATGGATTTGTGGAGTACACCACCAGATGTACATGAGGGTGATGGGACTCATTATGGAATGCTGCATACCATTTGAGGTTTCTGCTGTCTATCTTATAATTTTCACACAGAAGTTCCACCCTGCTCCGTAGCAGTGCCTGCCACTGTGCGGCATTGTCATATCCAAGCCTTTCTGCATCCTCTCTCCGCAAGCTGATAACATTTGTCCATATCACTCCCGGATGTTTTGCCACCTCCTCTGCCACATGGGACATCACAACAGACTCCCCCTCATTAGAAAACAGACCATGAGTACCGATTCTTTCTACTCTTGGTCTGTTTGCAAGGTAATCTATGTAATTTTTCTTCTTGGCAATGATATCAAGGTTGTTTTCCAGTGCCTGCGTGATAAACTCTGTTGCATTTTCCCTTGTTGGCCTCTGAAGATAATCATAATACTCATGCATGCGGTCTGCATCCTCTATCTTTGACAGGATATCTGCTATCAATTCCTTTTGCTTAACCGTAGCCGGAAGCAGACCGCAGGTATTATCTATCTTCTCCACACCTTCACGGGTGCTGATATAATTCATGTAATTGGCAAGATGTGAAGGAGGGGCATTCTTGAGATAGTTGCAGCGTAAAATTAGTTTAGGCATTTATTTCTCCTCATGAAAAAAGACCACTACACTTCTGCAATGGTCTTCTTGTTTAATTGTAAAACAGGTGCAACCTGAAGATTCACGTTCTTATACTTTCATTAATTGCATAATCTCCTCTACCTTGTCTGTATTATTACTCAATTACTTCTTCAATAATTTCAATAATTGCTTTTTCGGTTTCCATGTATTCATTCTGCTCTAATATGAAATCATCCAACTGCTCAATTATTGAACGGTAACTATAGTCGATTTCATCTTCCAAGCTATCTGCTACACCACCATCCTCATCATACTCCATATAACCCACTGTGAGTTCCACAGTTCCGCATGCTATTATTTCTTTTTCATCAGATAAACTAATATCAATCCATTCTTTATCACCTGCACTTGGATTAATATTAATTTCATCGATTTTCAAAAATAATTTTTGGTCATCAATCCCTAATATCTCAATATCATCTCCATATCCTATACTATCTGGAAGATTTGCTATATCCATTTTTCTTGACGCATCTTCATATTTGAAATCTACCCATTTCTTCATCTCAGATATTTCTTCTTCAGAAATACCATCTTCATCAATTACTCCTGGAAAATCTGTGATTTCTTCCAATTTTGAAGAAATAATACGAATTACACTTTCTATATTTTCTCTATCCGAGAACAATTCCAGTAGCGAATCATATATACTTGATATTTCTTCATATTCCTTATGCAATTCATTAATGCAACTAAAGCGCTCGATAATATCCTCTAACATTTTTGATTCAACAAGATCTTCTTCAAGGTATGTTTCATAATCACCCAATGGATTCAGTCCAACCGATTCACGATCCATATCCTCTATCTCTTGCTCATAATCATATTTCGAATCACCTTCTATCTCATATCTCTCTTTTCTTGAATCTCCACCTAAAATTATTTTAAATGGTAATATCTCAAAAGTATTTTCAGCTCTGTTAATTTCAATTCTACAAGCAAATTTCGCCTTATGCTCTTCTCTAATTCCAATAGTTTCCACATAAACATACTTTTTTTCTTCTGAATCCCATGGAGCATTATCATAGTCCTCGTAAAAACAATCCATAGTGAATGAGCCTTGGCATATTAAAGTTACAATGGATTTATTGTCATCAATTTCATCAACAGAATGAATTCCAATAGTTACATCTGACAAACCGTTCAAGTAGGTTTCTGTATAATCATAACCCTCTGTTACCCCTTTTCTGTCATGTGATAGCCCAATTACATTTATCTCCACATCATTTTGTATGTATCGAGCTAGTTGTGATTCAATACCAGATTTTTGGGCTATCACAAAATCTTTTGTAGCCGCATAAAATTTTTCCTGTTTATTCATTTCACCATATAAAGCTCCTAAAGAAGAAAAGAACAGATGATTATCCCATTGCTGACAGGCTTCTTTAAACCCGTTATCATCACTTATTATCGCAACCATTTCTTCATGTCCAAATCTCTCTCTGATTTGATTTGCTATAAATGCATCTGGAAACTCTTTTCTCTTTTTCTCACCAGTTTGAAATGGAGCTCGAATTTCAAAATAATCGTCTATTATTGCATCCAAATCTATTTTACAAGTATCAAGAATCTCCGCATCCAAATCTCTATATACTTATGTAGCAAATCTATACTCTTCTGTCTTATTTCAGCCTTATCAATACTTAAATCCAGAATATGCCCTAATCCCAGTTGTTTCATTTGATAATCAGTCGCTGTCTTCAAAGCATCTGCCCTTAGTTTTCGCATCAGTGAGCATACAGTAGCACCTCTTTGAGCAATATGTTTTTCCGCTTCCTTAACTACAATATTACTTAATACAACTTTCACTTTTCCTTTTTTTACATAGTTTACCAAAAGTTGAAGCGTACTCTTTTCATCAAAATCAAAATTTGCTGCATCCAAAATATTAGTATCTAATGTCACATAAATAGGATATTTTATCATTTCTCATCAGCCCTTTTTCGTTATTTAATATTCTCAACCTCTAGTTGAATTTTAATACCACTCTTATTGATATCTGCATTAGTCAATCCTTGACACTTAAAACCTCTCTAATTCTGCTACAATAAGACCGTAAATCTCAAAGTCGTTAACTATAAATCTTTTCCCCATTATATCATTCAAGGGAAAATATGTCATTGAATTCTTTCCCTTGCATCAATCATGCTGATATTTATACGCATCCTCAAAAGTTACCGCACCATTAATTCTTTTTACTTCATCCGTACACTTTGCCTGCAACTTCCTTAGTGCCTCTTCATCCACTCCATGACTATATGCAATCACATGGGACAGCTTTGAGGTTTCCACCGCCAGCTTATACATTGCACGGGCCATCCGGTTCTCGCTATCCTTCACTGTGGAATGCATCACTGAGGAGATAGTGGAAAGCATATAGTTTTCGATTTTCTCTGATGTCAAATAGCCGATATAAAATTTCAATGCCTGATTTAAAAATTCATTTCTTGATTTCACATCTGTCTGCTCCAGTAATCCATCTATCTGCTCCAGCAAGTCTTCCTCAATATAAAATCCCTTCCTTACTTTTCCTTCGCTTGCCACTCTCATCCTCCTTCTCTACTACTCCTCGCAGATATCTACGATGTGATCACACAATTTCTGCGGTATCACACTTCTTTCTCTGGCTCCTTTTAATCCCTGCGTCCCAGTCTTGCTTCCTCTTGGAGCTGCCACGTGACACGAATCTCCGTTATGACACATCGGCAAGAACTTCGGATCGGGATGATTCGTCCAGATGTCAGTCGGCTTCATCCGGTTGTCACCGTACTGACAATATGTCACAGTGCATCTTGACAGACCTTTCATCCATTCCATCTTCCGCATACCACCTCTGGTATTTTCAATAAAATAATACTTTGGCTGTAACTCTTCAATAAGTTTCAGCACATGCTGATCTACCATGTCACAAAATTTTGCATATGCACTGACCGGTTCCAAACTTCCGGTTTCAGGATTTTTTCTTCTGTGATGACTGATTGCAGCAATACTGAATGTGGAACAGTCCGGACTCGCCCAGATGACATCCGGCTTTCCAAAAAGCCTTAAGATATCTTCTGCGGTTACCTTACTGATGTCTTCATACAAATCAATGTTCTCAAAGTCCTTAGACCACTCCACACTGAATACTTCATGCCCTCTGCTTTCAAAGGCTTTCCCGATACTCCGTGTTCCTGCAAATAATTCTAAAACTTTCATAGTCCCATACCGGTAGTGGTGCGCACCTTACCCCACGGGACTACTCATTTCCTTTCCATTTTTCTTCTGCCTACAAGCATTATTGCGAAAGGCATAAACTTAAGTTCCCTCAATGCCTTTCAATCCTTAAAAACAATAAAAACAGGCATAACTTCTTCCAAATCTTCAAAAAAGTTATGCCATACCACAAATCCCCCAACGGCTCTGCCGGTGGGTGTTTCACGGGTTAGGCCGCGTATCAGCGGCATAACCCCTTTAACCTGCACTATTTTCGACCCTAGTTTTACAGCCCTCATTTACCCCGGATTTCGTTTCTTTACTCTGCCATTTCCGGCTATTCCGATTACATTTCCTCAAATTGGCTCAAACAGGGCAGAATGGGTGCATGTCGTTCACTTTATCTACTTTTGCCAAACGAAGGCACAAATCGGCTCACGAACGCTCACAGGGGGTAATTTCCCCTACTTCACTATCTGCGCTTACTCATTCTGAGAATATACCCCGGTAGTCATGCCAGCGTTTTTTGCAGTATTTTTGTTGCTTTTCTTAATAGCTGCAGGCACATCACCCCTGCTGTCTATGTATTCCCTTACGGCCTGGGGAACATATTTCTCATACATCTTTCCAAGCACCTCTGTCATCTCGGACTCGAAGTCGGCATCCTTCTTGCCCATATACTGCTTGATGGCATTGAGTTTCTCTTCTTCATACTTGATTGTTACTACTGCCTGTTTCATGTTCTTCTACCTCCATTTTTAAAACTTTGTTGTATTTTCCTCTTGGAAACACAGTTAATAAAACGCTTTGTTGTATCTACATCTGCTGTGTCATATCCTGTACCACAGATTGACTCTGGCTTTCCAAATAATTAAGCCACACATCTTTTTCCACACCAAACAATCCTTCATGAGCAAGGATTTCTTCCCTACTATCCAGCACAGCTTCAGTTCCGTCTTTATACAATTTATGGAGTTCCATCTCGGTATCCAGTAGTTCTAATGCCCTCTCCTTGGTAAGCGGAAGCATGCCATCCCACTGATACCCATATGAATGCATTTCTTCCACGCTAACCCTATCCGGCATAGGAATTTCCTCTTGAGATACCGCCACTACACGGGATAAGACTTGCGTATCACGGCTGTACTGATATACTTCATCTGATAAAATCTCAGTCGGATGCAGTTGGGTACGATTCACCTCTTTTACCATTTCACGCAGCATATCAAAGTCTGTATCTTTCTGTTTTTTTAACAAAATACTTTCGTGGATAGATGATGGAATAACCACAATATCTCCACCAACCCCTTCTGCTATCCTGCTCATGACTTCCGTATCAAACATATAAGCTGCACCATATTGTTTATCCTTATTGCTCAGAACATACATTTCCAAAAGTTCCGTTGCCTCCGACATTTCATCATAGCCAACAGAACGTAACACATTACTCATGGTAGAAAACTCAGGTGGATAGTGGTCGTGCATATTGTTCCAAGCCACTTCCTTTAATGTATTTTCATCGATTCCCCATGACTCCAAATGGGCATTATGTATTAAAACACTTCCCTTTTCTCCATTGGAAAGTTCTACATTAACCCTGTAAAGAAGTGCCAAGTCATCTCTGATTTCATGGGGAACATTTTCCAATAACTCACGGTTCATTTCCACATTCTGTACTACAACAAAAATCCCATTCTTTATCTTCTCATACTGAAATTCAGCAGCCGAAAAGTCACCCACCTGTTCCATACTTTCCATATACATATCTGCTATTTTCTGTAAAATAGCATCCATGCTAACACCTTCTGTATGGGCCTGATAGTATGGCTCAAGATAAATTGCAGGAACAATGTTCCTGTCTCCTTTAATGGAAAGTGCATCCCAAATTACATTGTTGTTCTTTCTCTGCTCCATGATATTGATTTCATGTACGTTGTAATCCTGTGGCAGAAAATCTCTTATATGGTCTGCCACATATTGTTTAAAACTTTCATAGTTCATAATCGTTTACCCTCCTGTTATTTACATACCCATAACCATACCGCTTTCCTGTTCCTGACCGGTTTCCTGTACTTCTCCCTCATCCGCTGTCCGAACGCCGGAATCCGTCTGCTCCGGAACAGTTTCCCTTGCAGCATTCTGTCTGCTGGTGCGTCTGCCCTGTCCTCTTGTCTGTCTCTGAGTCTCTGTCCCTTCTTCCTGCACAGTTTCCTGCTCCGGTGCCAGCTTGCTTTCCACAAATTTTCGCACCTGCTGGGGAACATTTTTCTCATAGATTTTGTCCAAGTGTTCTTTTAATGCTTTTTCTACGGTACTATCATTCTCCCTTAAGAAAAACTCCAAGGCCTCCATCTTTGCCTCGGAAAATCCAATCTTGATTTCTTTCTCTGCCATTTCTTGCTCCTCCTACATTGTCATATTCATTCCGGCAGTCTGTGTTTCCTGCACTTCCTGATACTGCTCCATGATTTCCTTTACCGATGGTACAAATGCAGCGTATCTGGCATAGGATGAGCCTTCGCTCTCCACCAGCACACCATCTTCCATGCCCTCTCCGGTTATTAAAAGACAGTGCCACACACCATCCTTTTCACACATCAAATCCACATTTTCCCTGATAAAGTCATAGTCATGCATCAGATGCTTGGTAAAGGATTCATACTCATTAGCCGGAAGCACAATGACCTTTTCCACACAGAATTCATTTGCCTCTATCTCCGGCTCTTTTCTAAAAAATACTGCTCTCACACTTCCTCCTTTTGAAGCGCAAAACAGATGCCTGTGGCATCAAAAAACTACTGTGGTCTGCCATAAAGCACCTGCTTGTCTTCGTCAAACAAATTTCGATATACTACTTTTCCCTTGGAATAAGATGCATCCACTACCTTTCCATCCCCGGCATAGATGCCCACATGGGTAATGTTCATGAACCGCCCATTGGGTTTATAACTCCAGAATACAAGGTCCCCCGGCTGTAAATCCTCTTTTGCAATGGTCAGGTTATGCTCCACCAGATATCTTCCCTGCTCTGCAGCAGTCCCCGGCAGAATAATCCCCACCTGCCTGTAACACCACAGTGTCATGTAACTGCAATCCACATAATTGTCTTTTCCTCTGTAGGTCTGTGAGTAAGGATGCCCCAGCCGAGACATGGCAAGTTCCACCACCTTTTCTCCTACCTCACTTACAGGCAGGTCATAATAGGTAATGTCACCGTCTCCGTTCCAGCCGGACCATCCATCAAAGCCATCTCCCTCCTGCGGTGCTGTGGTGTTGTATTTTGCGATATGCCACACATTCATTGCATTGGACTGCTGTTCATAGGTTGCTGACACTCCGTAGTGGTCTTTTATCCTCTCAAACAGTTCCACCTTGTCTGTAATGGCTATGGATGCCTGATAGGTTTCCATAGTCTGGGTACCGTCCTCATTGGTAACCGTCCGGGTACGCTCTTCAAAATTCACAAAGGATTCTGCAAATCTCTGGTAGTCCGATTCCGTAAGCCAGAGCCAGTCCTCGCCGAAATACAGAGAGTAAAACACCGCCTCGACCAGATACCTGTCCTGAACATCCCCCTCCGCTACTGCATCTATCTCGTCCATAGCGGCATCCAGATATCCGAAGCTTTGCTGCATCTTGTAGATATATCCTTTATAATCGGCAGGCATGCTTAAAGGAGCAATTCCTCCATGAAATGCCAGACGCACTGCCGCCCTGTTATGGTCTGCCGCTGCGGATGCAAGGTTTAGGATACACACTATGGCAAGAATAAAGGGAATGCATATCCCCACAATCACAGATGCTATCCCTGTCCAGACCTTTTTATTGGTACCAACCGCAATAGCGGCCTTGGCTATCATTGCAGCAGTTGTTGGTTCCATATCGGTTCCTCCATTCTTTCATTCTCAAGTCGTTTCTCCATCACTTCCTTACAGTGAGTCACGCTTTCAAGCAGTCGGTTTACATCAAAACCTGCGTCCAGATATCCTGCTGTGATGGTGTCCAGATAATATGAGGATGGCTTTCCAATCTCATGTCCTTCGTTCATTGTATAAGCCATAATGGTTTCACATCCTTCTTCCGTCTGTACCTCCAAGTCCACCTTGCCATAAAGTCTGGGATATCCTTCATACATATCCAGATTCCTTTCATCCTCCGGTCCAATCTCCCAGATTAACACCGGTACGCTGGAGCCTGCTTTCGGCTCCACTGTGGCTACCGCAGACATACTGTGTCCGCGAAACAACAGCTCATGATCCTTGATTTCCCCTTTGCCGATTACCTTTGCTGTGGGACATCTTCTTGCCATCTGTCCGAGATTTAAATTGGAACCATAGGCAATGTACTTCTTTCTTCTTTCCACTTTTCCTTACCTCCTTGTCCTATAATGACAGATTCATGCCGTGCTCCTGACACTCCTCTGCCTCTTCTATTGGTTCTTCCTGCACCGCCTCCTCCGATGCCCTTAAGGATTCCTCCTTTTCCTTTTTCGCCTTCAGCCTCTCCTTTTGTTTCTCTGCCTGTGCCGGGTCCTTCCATGCAATACCGCCCTCAAGATTTTCAAGCAGGAACTTTCTGGCTGTCTTAAACTCATCCCCAATCATGCCAAGCCGTAAGAGCCATGTGCGGAAGGTATACTTCTCATTGGTGCTGGTGGTCTTTCTGGTGGCGGCGCAGGTCTGGTTTAATGCCTGCCCGGAAATGGCAAGGCAAAACTGTATGTAGGTTTTTACTTTCCCTGCATGGGTAGTGGAATTAAACAGACGAAACTCAATGGTTCCCTTCTGGAACACACTGTGCAGGTTCAGGCAGTGGTATCTGCTGTCATGATAATGCCTGTGGCGGCCATCATTTCCCTTGTACCAGATGTTGCTGACCTCCGCCAATGTTTTTGGCTTTTTCCGGTTCAGACTCTGCAAAAAATCCTCTTCCACTTTCTTGCAGTAACGGTGTTCACGGTTTACATCCACCTGCAATGCCTTGTAGATTAAATCCTCTTTGCTATACATGATGTTGGTAATATTCCTGAGTGTCTTCGCATTATGGGGTGCGGCATTCACATGAACATGAATGCCACACTTTTCCCCTGCAATGGCTCCTGCATGACGAAGCTGCCTTACAATCTCCTGAATGGTTGGGATGTCTGCATATTCACAGATAGGGGATACAAACTCTACCTTGTACTCATCCCAGGCATGGGTTCCGTCCTTTTTCTTTGCCACAATACTGGAATCATACATGACCTTCCACTTCCTCCCCTGATTGTCATAGACACTGTATTCCTCATAATAACCACCATCATATTGGTAGCTGTTACCCAAGTATTTGGAGATAACCTCCGCTGCTTTCTGTCTGGTCAGACCGGTCAGTTCGATTTCAATCCCGAATTTCTGCTCCCGCATATCCATAGGCTAACCTCCAGTTATCTTCCGCCTGCACTACCGAACAGCTTCTCCTTATACTCCGGTGCGTGTACCATCAGATTGTATCGTTCATTGCCACACTTATAAAGGCACACACCTCGCTGGGGATAGCGGATGAGATTATACTCACTCTTCTCAAGCTGCAAGGTATCGATATAAAACTTGGCATCGATGTTACCGGCATTGAATAAAAAGGCATGTGTCGGGATGGAGAACAGCGGTTTTGTATATTCACGGATACCGTCAATGTTGAAGTCCTCCAGATTCTGGCTGGCAAGGATGACCGCACTGTCCTTCTTACGCACGCGTTTCATAAAGTTACGGATGTATTCCACCGCAGTAAGGTTGGTTAAGAACAGATAGAACTCATCGATGCTGGCGGCAGTATGACCGTTTGTTAACAGTTCATTGGACATGTAGGAAAGAATGTTAAACAACATTGCATCCTTCACATTTCTGCTGGCCTGTAACAAGCCTTTTACACCGAAAGTTAAAAAACTGCTGTTCGTGATATTGGTATGTCCGTTAAAAAATTTGGACTCCGCTCCTTTACACATGGAGTGAAGTCCTAAACAGATTTCCTGCAAAAGCTCTGCGGTATAAAGTTGTTTCTTTTTGGCATCGTAGTGCTTATATTCCTCCTCCATCAAATCATAAAGGTCTGAAAGGATAGGGTAATCGGTAGGTTTCAGTTTACTAAAGTCCGTATCATCCCGGATGTTCCACTTCTCATACAGCTTTCCTAACATGATTTCAATGGTATCAATCTGGCTGTCCGTGAAATTCTTATAGGTACGGAAGAAATCCTTTAAGAAAGAGATGTGCTGGCTAAGTTTGGAAGAACAGCGGAAGGCGATTGGTGCCTCCGTATCTTCAGGGCTTCCGTTCTCATCCCAAGTCTTAGGCTCCAGCACATTAATAATAAACTCGCCACTCATAAGATCCACAAAGCATCCACCCAGATTGTTTGTCAGGTCAATGTATTCATGCTCCGGATCAAGGCAGATAACCTTCATGCCGGACTCCCTTAAGATGGTTAATATCAGCTTTAACAGATAGGATTTACCCTGTCCGGAGTTTCCGAGAATCAGGATATTGGCATTGGTCTTATCATCGGCTCTCTGATTAAAGTCCACAATCACATTACTTCCAAACTTATCCCTGCCGATATAGAATCCATTCTTATCCGTTTTGCCGGAATAGTTGAAGGGGAACAGATTGGCCACGCTGGATGCAGGGAGCGCACGTTCAAACTGCTCACGGAACTCATTTCTGCCTACCGGATGGACACACATAAATCCCTGCTTCTGGCGAAGCAGGAGCTTGTCCACATTCAACTTGGAGCGGATTAATTCTGTCAACACCTCTGTCTGCAACAGCTTTAATTTGTCCATGTCCGGGGCAGACAATTCGATAAACACAGCCGTATGGAGCAGCGGCTCCCTGTTCCTGTGCATGGTGGCAATAATGGTTGTCACATCCTGTAAGTTACTTGCTGCAGTAACCGTTTCCTGCAAGTTTTCCGTATTCCCCTGTTTCATACGGTTCTTATTGGCAGCATTGCTGATAATCTTTTTCTCCTCTGCCGGTGTGACCTGTCTGGTATAAATCCTTAAGGTAACGCCATCCTTTTCTCCAAGGTGTCTTAAAATCGCCTGTTCATCCGTTGCAGTAGGATATTCTCTTAGCGCCCAGACACTACGGTATGTGTTTCCACAGATATAGTGGTCCGTATTAAACTGGATAACGGATGGGGCAATCATATCTAAAAAACCTTTCAGCTTTGCCTCGGCAGCCGATTCCGTTACCGTGTTTTTCTTTCTGTTCTTATTCATTTAAAATAATCCACCTTTCTCCGTCAAATTCTTCGAACTTTTCGGTTGTTACATTCTGCTCAAAGTACACTGCAAGGATTCTTCTGATATCCTCTTCCTCGGCTCTCTTGGATTTGAACCCCTGCTCCACAAGCATTTTCTCAATACGGTTTAAGTAGGAGAAAATCTCATTTTCCTTCTGATTACAGAGACGGATAATTAACAGAAACTCTCTTGCAGTAGCCATCTGCACCTGCATGCGGTCTAAGTAATTTGCATCCTTTTCCAGAAGCTTTCGCACCACAGGGTTGGTTTCCTCCTCCATACGATTCTTCAGATATCTCTTGTTGTCCTCAAAATTCTCTCTGGAATTTAAGCACATCATCTCAATCTCTGTAATGCCCTTAAGCACCGTCATCAGCCCATAAATTCTGGCAGACAGACTCTCTTCTGAAAGTACGGAGATGTTGCTCGGCTGGATTAAGAAATAAACCAGCTCATCATTTCTGTATGTTCTGACGCTGTAATCCGTCACTTCCTTGGTTCCCATCAGTTCTCTGGTGGACTCCATATTCTTCTTACTCATCCGGTGTATACCTCCATTCATAATGCTGCTGGTCCATTAAAAAGTACGCACAGGCATAGCGGATAAAATCCCTAATGCTGGTATCCTCCACCTGTATGGTTAAAAACGCATAGGCTCCGGCAATCACCAGCGGAAACCACAGCCCTGCGTATGCAAACGCAAACACAGAGAACAGAACAATAATACCTATAATGGCAAGGTCTTTTAGTTTCCACATCCACATGGTTGCCTTTGCTTTCAAGTTATCGGGATAGATATACATCCTCTTCCTCCTCTCCCATTTTTAATATATCCTGAGAAAGTCTTCTCAGGATTGTCGCGGCATTCGCCGAATGAACATGCAAGCATGTTCGCCCGGCTCATTGCTCGCACAAAAAATAGGCGATGCCGCATAGAATAAAATCCACACATGGCACCGCCACACTGTTTCCCAATGCTCTGTATCTTGCACTGTCACTTGCTCCCGGTATGTCTGTCCAGTAATCGGGAAATCCCATCAGCCTTTCGCACTCTAATGGTATTAGTCTGCGTACCAAGCTGCTGGTATCCACAATGCACTTGCTCTGGTCCACATATTGATTGCTGACCATCTTCTCATCCCCGGCACACAGACTTCCGCTGACCTCTTGATAAGGCTTTGGCATATTATCCGGATTGTACACACAATGCCTGTCTTCTGTGGTCAGGGTATAACTGATGCCTTGCTGGTACCCACATCCGTTTCCGCCATTCTTCTCCTTCCGGTTTACAATGTTCCCGGCAATGCAGAATGGCTCTTTGTTTACGGCAAGAGGCGGATTGGAACGTCCATGTGCAAGCAGGGTTCCGCTTTTGTTTTCATGCACATCCATCCGCTCTCCGCCCTGATCTAACAGGCAGATTACATAGTCTTTTCTGGGACTTGCCCTGCCTGCATCAGCAGTGCCTGTTTTAAAATAGCAGGCAACACCTTTCCTCTCTTCTCGCTTCTTCTGATAATTCCTCCACACGCTGTCGGACTCAAATAGTATTTCACCGGCACTGTGTCCTCCAAAATCTGCGACAAGGAAGATGCGATTTCTTCTCTGGGGCACACCCCAAAATTGAGCATCCAATACTCTCCAAGCAACAGAGAATCCTTCTCCCATAATAAGCCCGGCAGGAGTCCATGCCCCTCCCGGCGATCCAGGTATAGATATGTCTGCCTCTTTGATGCGGCAGACCTCTTCGAGGACTGTGTGGAAGTCGGCTCCGTGTGTTTCTCCACTGGAGAAGGCTCCCGGCACATTTTCCCAAAGCATATACCGAGGTCGAATAAACTCATCTGTCCGTCTTCTATGGTTTCTCATCCTCCTTCTGTCCTGTTTTCTCATTTCTTTTACAATCCGCACCTGTTCCATGAATAAGCCGGACCTCTCCCCTGCAAGCCCCTCTCTCTTGCCCGCCACGGATAAATCCTGACAGGGGGAGCCTCCTGCTATCACATCTACCACCGGCAGATTTGCCCCATGCAGTTTCGTAATATCCCCCATATGCTTCATCTGCGGAAAGCGGTATGCTGTCACCGCCATCGGAAAGGGTTTTATCTCGCTTGCCCACACGGGACGGATATCATTCATGGTAGCTGCCAGCGGAAATCCGCCTATCCCATCAAACAGACTTCCTAATTTCAACTCTATCATAGCACCACCTTATGCTGCCACTGCCTTCACGACCGTTCTGGTCATATTGATGGCGGTCTGGGCTGCATACACACTGCTCATGATATTGGTCTTGGTGCTGGTATCCAATCCGAACTGTCCTGCAATACGAGGCACTTCTGTGCTGGATAACATGAGTCCTAATCCTAACAATGAATGGTCTTTAAATACCATAAGTCCTGCGGTGAGGATAGTGGACTGCAAAAACGCAGTGATACAGATACCAATAACCTGCTTGCACCACTGGATAAATCCGTCTATGTATCCTCTGGGAACAGAGAACATATAAAGGCTTCCAACCGCTATCTGGATCAAGAGGATTCCGCCTCTTTTTAAGTTGGCAAAGAACACTTTGATTACTGCATACCCCATCATGACTGCACAAAAAATCATCAATATAGGATTTCCGATTCCCGGAAAAGATGCAGACATTAACACCTGCTGTGCTGTCAGTCCAATGCTTTCTGCATTGGTAATGCCCGTAATCGCCGAACCGAACATTCCTTGCAGGGATACACACAGCGAGTACAGGTTGACCGGCACTACCGTGAACAGACTTACCGCCATAAAACCTTTGATATAATTCATGGCAGTGTCTTTTATGCTTCCTCTGCCTCCCTGATACTCAATGGCACACTCAAAGGCTCCTACCACAAGTCCGACACCAAACAGTGCCCATCCAAAGTAACTAAAAAAAGTGGTAACTGCTTCTACCCAAGGTAATGCAAACAGTTCCACTCCCATGTTGTTCATCATCACAAAGAAATCATTTAAAAAACCTATGATTTTCCCATATATCCAGTCAAGTATCTGGTCCAGGATAGTCTCGGCCACAAAATCAAATATAAACATAGCTTGCCTCCTTCCTGTTTACTGCTCCCTATGTACCCATCTGCATGGTGCAATTCTGACTCTCCTGTGTCATTGACATATCCTGAAATATGGACAGATAGTTTTCCACAGTGTCTGCAACCTTCTGGTAGTCTGCCGCTCCCGGATGGAACACATACCACTCACTTTTTCCATTATCCGTCCAGATATGAGGATTTACTCCATCCTTAAAATTGGGATTGCTTACCTTGGGTTTACCCCAGATATCTGTAAACCGAAGCAGGACGCTGTCTACCACTCCTTCTCTTCTGTTGATAATGGATGCTTTTAAGCCTGCATAATGGTCACTTACTCCAAGAGTTACAAACTCTATTCTGGCTCTCAAATCCCCTCCAAGGGTTCCATAGCACATACGCCCTACATACTTCTGTTCTTTCAGAATGTCACTGTTTCCCATAATCTTTTTTAGTTCCGATTCAAAAAAAATCATATACACCTCCAAAACTCTATTTCCCCTTGCTGTAAAAAATTTAAGAAATAAAAAAGACATGCCAATCTCTCAGCACATCTTTTAGCGAAATTATAGTTGCAAACTATCAATCCATTCCTTCAGTTTTCTTTCGTTTTCCATTCTCTCCGCTTGTGTAGGTGGTCTTTTCGAAGGACAATCTGGATTTGAACACTTAATTATGGTTTCATTTCTTGTCCTTTCTCTTAAAACCTTTGTATGCGATTCCTTTATTTCATAATATTCTTTAACCCCTTGACCACAAGCGCATTTTTCTGAAGAAATCAATCTTTCTTCATCAACTTCCCAACTAGCACCCATACTTATCACCTTCCTTTTCTATATTTTACCGCAAGGAATAACCATGTCAAATAAAATATTTACATACCAAGAATCTTCCAGATATAGGCAGGTGCGGTCAGGGTAAAGACCAGACAGGCAAACAGAATTGCCGGAGCTGCCCATTCAAACTGTCCGTGCTTTCGGTAATCAAAATATGCTGTTCCTAACTTTGCAAAAAAGAATACTGCAAGGATCAAATCAATTGCAGGGAATACAACCTTGTTTACCACCGTCTTAATCTGTCCGGACGCATCTTTCCATGTTCCCTCAATGGCTCCGGCCACATCCCCGGTACCGGCTGCACATACAGTGGTTCCAAACATGCAGGAAAGCACAAGAACCAGCATTACCATCACTAACCATTTCTTTTTCTTCATTTCTCTTCCTTTCTCCTTTCGGTACAGAAAAAGACTGCCCGTAAGCAGTCCTTTTCCACTTGTTTTTAGTTACATTGTTATCTGAGGTGTTTGTGTCTGCTCCTGTAGCAGTTCCGCCACCTCATATATATTGGGGTTCTCATAGAACCTTAAATCTCCCCTGAAGCCTACCTTTAAGTGACTGAATTCCTCCCCAAGCCTCAGTATCTCCTCCGGCACCCCAGCAGGGAATTCCTGATTCCATATCACCCAATTTCCATTCTGATATCTTGGGGACAGCTCCAGCACCACATATTCCTCTGGCATAAACTTTGGATATCTCCTCGGCAATCCGTTTGTATCATAGTACAGTTTTCCTTCCTCCATGACCGTTAATTCCATCAGCCTTAAGGTATCCTCCAAGGAAGCGCAGAACCAGCATTCCGTATCTCGAAATTTCCTTATCCTACCGTCCTGTAAGATTAGCTCTATGTTCTCCCTTTTTGTGTAGTGATAAAGCAGACCTTTTGGTCTGTCAATTCTTTCATATGCCACTCAATATCTATGTCCTTTCTATAACCTGCGAACTTTGGGCCATCGGCACAAATTCGCGTGTGAAAAATCTTCCATATATGGATTTTTCACACTATTACCTTGCCCTTTGTGGTGCGATATGCCAGTCATCCCACAAATCACCCGATATCTGCACGGAGTCTGTCAGATTCACACTCAGCATTCCATCCGGTGTCCAGCAGTCCAATAAATAGGTGTAGACCGTATAGGTACCATCCGGCATCCAAATGGGGGTAAAATGTGTCCTGCGGTTATAGGTGGAATAATGGTTATTCCGAAATTCAAACCCAGCATGATATCCGCCACTTGTCTTCTCCAGTAATCTCCAATAGGTCTTATAATAAAACTCCGGGAAATAACTGACCGCTGTCTGCGGTGGTGTGGTTGATGCAGACTGGCTAGTGGATGCACTGGCATTTACACTGATGTTCACACCGTATCCACTCTTGATAGTGGTAGCTGTCGCAGTAGGGGATTTTGCATCCGTAGTAAGATCCATTGTTGCCGATAGGGATGCCGAATATCTGTCCAAATCAAACTCCCACCAGCCTTCATCCACATACTCTCCCTCATCTTCCCAATATCCATGACTGCTTTCACAGTCCTCCGGGCAATCTTCAGAATGAGAGCCAGTCTTCCACTCCCAATCACTATGCCATACCCATTTTTCTTTCCACCAAGGCCTCCATACACTCCATGATGCGCTTGTCTTTTGTGGATTTGCAGGAATAATGGCATTGTCTGCATTGTAGGAATCATTTCTGTCATCGGCTACCGGATTGGGCGGTGGATTCTTATCAAGGTCTACGATATTGGCAGTAATGGTTCCTTTACTTGCACTGCCTCCTCCGCTTACACTCACATTTATGGTGATGTGCTGTTCCGTGGATGGCGTATGCCACTTCACCCACACAACCTGCTGTCCGTCCTCCGGATAATACACATTATTTACGGTATAGTTCCTTCCGAGGATGCGGAAAGTCACGCTTACCGGATGGTCGGGATCGCTTTGTCCCCCACTTATGGTGACGGCTGTTACCACATCTGTGTCTACCCGGTACTCATAATCCGCTGCAATCACTTCCGGTGTTATCACCTCATCAAACCTTACAATACCAAGTCCTAACGAGCCTATGATTTCATCATCAGACACCTTCTGATTCTTGGCACCACCCCAAGCCGGATATCCCAAATCCGCAGTTTCAAGGAACATGGCAAGGGGCAGGTTCTTATGTGTCAGGGACGTCAGCTTTTTCCTTAACATACCGCCTCTGACCTGGTTATACATTGCTGCTTCTGTAGCGGTGAATGCAGTCCGTACTCCTTCAAACGTCACATACGCAATAGGTTCTAATAACAACTTATAGTCCCCACCTATCAACGTGTCATAATCCATCCCCACATATCCTGCTATGCTTCGAATAACCTGCTCATCCGTAAAATAACTTTTGATAGCGGCAAGACTGGCACTGCCTGATGATGTGGTAATAATCTTAGGCAGGGACTGTGCAGGAACATAATAATCATACCCTCCTACCTTTGCAGAAAGCCCTGCTCCACCTCTGTAATCAGACTTACATACTTTTCCAAAATGTACCTTGATATCACTTGGACTTCTATTTGTCAAATCAATGGATGCGGTCACTGCACTTCCATCACTGGCGCTTACCACTGTGACACGCACTCCTTCATCTCCTGTGTTCCAAAAGTTTGTATCCGTACCTTCTCCTAATCCTCCACCACCGTTGTCGATGTTTCCCTCTCCTTCAGCATGCACCGTCATGGGCGCCAGTGTGGATACGATTAACAAAAAAGTAAGAACCCAAAGTTTAAATCGTTTCATGTTGCCTCCCTTCAATGCAATGAACCACCTGCTGTTACAGATGGCTCACTGCATGAAAAAAGCACAGCGTTTTTTCACTGTGCCTCTTTCTTGGTATCCTTAATCCATGATACCTACCTTATTTCCGTTCTCATACATATCATCCGCATTCGTTCCCGAACCGGCACCCTCATCAGGTAACCATCCGAATCCTTCCACATATACCATTCCATCCTTGGTATCTCCGGTTTTTGGAGTATCATCCGCAGGCGTTTTCGTCTCTTCCGGCTCCTCATACTCTGGTGGTGTATCCGGCTTTGTGGTATCCGCATCCTCTGTTAAGGCAGGCGGTTCCTCCGGCTTTTCATCTTCCGTTTTTTCAGGCGTCTGCTGGATTTCCTGCTTTCCGCTCTCCATGCCATTCTCCGTTTCTGTTTCGATAACTAACTCTTTTGTTTCCTCTGTGCTTTCCGTTTCTTTCTGCACCGGCTCTGTCTTTTCCGTATCTACCACAAGTTCCATCTCTTCCGTAGTCTTGCTTTCTTCAGGTAACTCCTGCACCGGCTCCTTATAAAGCACCCTGCTGATACCGAAAATCAATAATACGCACACTGCTGCAAGTCCTGCGATGATAAGTCGTTTCTTTGTACTATCTTTCATAGCAATCCCTCCTGTATGTAATTTTTCATTTTTCTGTTTCTCAACCCACAACCTACCACACAACTTTGCATAAGTCTATCAAAATGTAATAGGTTGCATGATATCTGTAACATCTTACTAAAATTTTTCTGTATAGGCTGCCCGAACCTTTAGATTAATTGTCATATTTGTGATGATTTTTCCGGCAAATCTTACCGGCACCTCCAGCCGAATAGAGGCATCTGCATAATAGGAGCCGCCTCCTGCACCAAGAGCAGTATTGGGGATGGATACCGAAAGATTGCTCAAACGGTACTCCCTTTCTCCTCCGTTATTGACTCTTACATATCCATCCCCGTCCTCTTCCAGACCGAGTAAAAAACACATCCTGCTGTAAATATCCCCATAGTCCACTGAGGCTGAGAAAGTTTCCCCATCAGGCTCATAGCCTGCGGCATATCCTTCCCTTACACTGTGGTAAACCTCGTTATAGTTGTCATTGACTGTGGATATTACAGCAGACTCCATTGCATCCTTAATACCTGCAGCGGTAATCACAAGGCGCATGTATTCTGCAACTCCAAGGATAATAATCAGCATGCAGATGGTCACTGCCACCACTAACGGCATCATATTTCCTTTCCGGTCTTTTAACAGGGTGACAATCTTTTTCCTTAACTTCCTCATTTCCAATACACCTCACTCTTTCCGGAGGCTCTCGCACGGATGGTTATCGGGAACGAGCCAAAGTTTCCAAACAGCCCTAAATCCTTCTGCACTGTAACGGTTACCGTTACCTCTTCATTTAATTGCAGATTTCCGGTACTTGACCACTGCACAGTAGGGTGGAGTCCGGTTCTTTCTTCCAAGACCCTTTGTCTGTTCGAAGTCTCACTTCCTACCCTTCCATTGATTTCTGCCTCTCTTACCAGTTCGTCTGCAAAATTGTCTACCTGCATTTTGGTGATAAAGATGGGAAACAACCTTACACCAAGGGCAATCACCAGCATAACACATAGCACCATCACTGCCACATCGATATACCCCTCTCCCCTTTTATCATGCAGTATCTTTCTTATTTTCTTCATAGCATTCCTTTCTCTTAGGCAGAAGAATGGCTGTGCCATTCTTCTGTGTGAAACATAGTTATTCTTAGACTGCGTTCTTTGCAGGCTTAGAATAACTTTTCACACTGACCTCCCTAAAATAGCGTACCCATTGACTTGATAATCTCATAGATGATAATAGCGAAGTAAGTTGCCAGAAAACACATCAGCATGGCAAAGGAATACACTCTAATCTTGGGTGGTATCTTGGCTGCCTTCGCTTTCAGTCTCTGAAGCTCCGTCTGCTTAAAGTCATGGGTTAACATCTGGAAGTACACGGCTCCGTCATCTCCCCTTAATACACCAATAAGACCTCTGACCACATCCGATAACTGTGGGGAATTGAGTCTTGCTTCAAAGCGGGTTAGAGCTGCCTCGTAGCTGCTGGATCGCATGTCTGCACACACAATATCCAGTTCCTTCCGGAAGACTGCCCCGGCATTCTCCTTATAATGTTCCAGCATGGAAAGCACATCCCTGCTGTTTTTCAGTTCCTGCGTGATAGTAGATACAAAGCGGTATAACTCTTCCTCTATCTGCTCCCTTTTTTCTTTCAGCATTTCATCTGCCTTCTGGATTTCCTTGTAATAAATCATAATGCCTAAGAGGATTACAAATAGAACTGCCAGCGGAAACACATAAAGTGCCGGAATAATCAGCAAAAAGACACTTCCGGCTTTTAAGTATGCGTATGCGGTATATACTTCCGGTGTCATGCCAAGCCCAGATGCACGAAGCACACTTGCCATTCGGTTTTTCTTGTAATCATTGATACGGATGTATCTGGCAATCTTCACGGCTCCATCCATATAAAAGGCATCCAAGGTCTTGGATAACTGTTTTCCTTCCTTGCCTGTATCCATCATTACCCTGCTGGTCTTTAAGGTCGGCAGGCGTAATAGTCCTGCAAGCAGCAGAAAGAGACCTACAGAAAAGGTCAAAAACATACAAAATAATATCAGATTCATACTGCCTCCTTTCTACGACCTGTACTCTATCGGTTTTGTCAATCTGATTACATGGGCTGTGGATACAAAAATAATAATGCCTGCAATGCTTAACATGATCTGCCCCACCACCGTGTGCATCAGTGTGTGGTACCAATCCTTATTTAAGAAATATAAAAGGGGAATATTACCCACCACCAGCACTACCATTGTGATAAACTCTTTCCTCGGCTCCATGACCATATATTCCAGTTCTGCATTCACAATACGCATGTCGGACAGTTTGGCCACAATCGGTGTAAGAGTTGTCTTTAACGACCTGTCATACAGGCAGGCTTTTAAGGCATCCACCCATTCCTTAAACACATCATCTGCTATCCTTGTTCTAAGTTCATCCAAGGCCGCCTCCAAGTCCGGATCAATCAGACGGATTCTTGACACAAAATCCTGAAAGATGTTCTTTACCGGCGGATTTAGGTATTCCAGATTCTCTTCCACCGAAGTTAAGATATCCTCACTTCTAAGATACGCTGTAGTAATGATGGACAGTGCTGTTTCCAGTTCTGCCGACACATCCTTTTTAAAGTGGGATTCAGTCAGCTTAATGTACCAGAAGGGCAGGAACATAAACCCTACCGCTGCTACGGGTACCAGAAAGAGATTTCCAAGCATGACTGCTCCTGCGGCACCTGCGGCAAACAGTACCAGCGATACCGTGCATAAAAACGGGAAAGTGTTTTCCCTGTCCGTTGCCTTCAGGATACTCTGTATCTCTTCCACTTCTCTACTTAGGAAGGACTTTTTCTTTCTCTGTGTCTGCTCTAAAATCTCCTCACGGATGCCTTTTGGTCCATCCAACAGCCTCTTAAAAATATTACCGGTAAAATCCGTAAGATTAATGCCCAACAATAAAAATAAGCCTATGATGATACCCATACAGGCCATTACCTGCATTGTCAGCATACGCTTGCACCTCCTCCCGTAATTTTATTTAACACTTCCCTGGGCATTCCGTTTTCAAGGAACCTCTTTTTTAAGCTCCCTGAAATACCGCACACCTTTTTATGGATTCCGTTGATGATGAATTTATCTCCTTCCATCCGGTTTTCCGTAATTTCATAACGAAACAGGGAATTAAAATGTCTCTTTCCATCGGGTGTGATTTCACACTCCATGATTTCCATGAGCCTTCTTTTCTTGTTCTCAAGCTGCTTGGTAAATACCACGATGGGGAATGCCTCCGTTACCAAATCCATCAGCACCTCATCATCCATGTCGTATTTTCTCTTACACAGGGTTCTCATTCGGCTGTAGGTGGATTCACAACTGTTACTGTGAATGGTGGTAAGCACTGTATGCCCGGTTCTTGCAGATTCCTGTGCGGTATATGCTTCCGAGCTTCTCATCTCTCCCACACAGATAATCTCTGGGTTGAAACGCAGGGCCATATCAAGGAGCATATCCTGATCGATGTTCTGCTTTTCATTTTCGCTGAATCTGGTCAGGGTATGGATGACGCTGTTGGTTACCTTTCCATCCTTCTCCCTGACAAGAGCCAGCTCCCTGCTTCCGTTCTCAATGGTAAAGATACGCTTGTTATCGGGAATGGTAGTAAGGAGCCACCCTGCCAGAGTTGTTTTGCCGGAGCTGGTGGCACCTGCCACACAGATACTGATTCCATAACGCAGACATTCTGCCAGAAAATCTAGCATTTCATCGGTAGCGGTTCCTCCATCCACAAAGTCACTCTTTTTGAGACTCTGGGAATTTACGATTCGGATGGAAGCTGCAATACCTACGTCCTCATCCACAAGTGGTGTCTTTAACACCGCAATACGGATATTTTTACTCAAATGCCCAAGGACTGCCGGGGATGCATTATCAAGCACCATGCCGGACACATGGAGCATTCTTCGTATCACATTGATGGCATGCTCCGGGGACTCAAAGTGTTCCTCCATCTTCTCACATCTGCCATCGCTGTACTGCACCTCAATATCCCTCCATGAGTTGATATCGATTTCCTCAATGCCTGTTCCGAATATGTACTTGGTTAAAAAAGAAAACTCTGCCATTTCCGTATAAAGGTCATCGATTAGTTCTTCCCTTGTCTTTCCCTTTACGGTGATTCGATAATCTGCTATGTACTTTGAGATGTATCTCTTGACCTGCTGTTTTACCTCATCGTTCCCGCCTTCCACCATGAGGGTGGAATACTTGCTGGAGATATACTCCTGCACTTCCTTTAACACATCGGAGAATGCCCTGCCTTTTTCCTCCGGGGAAAAAAATAAATTCTGGTTATTTCCCATCATACACCGAACACCTCCTTGCTGATTTTCTCAATCTCTTTTCTGAATGCCCTGCTCTCCTTCAGTCCAAGCTCTGCCAACATATCTCCCTCCAGATACTGTGTTTCTACTTCCCTGCTGTGGGGAATCTGAAAGGAAACGGAGCCAAGCACCTGTTCCATATGGCTGCTTGCCTCCTGCTGTTTTACATTGGATGCCACCTTAAGCTGCTTATCCGCATCCCATTTGTTGTCACGAAGCAGTGGCAACTGTGAGGACAGATAACTGATGGATTTTAAATCACAGTTTACAAGTCTTAAGACCGTATCCGCTTCCATCAGTGCCACCGCCGACAACACATCTGAAGCAATGGTGCTTCCGCAGTCAATAATGACAAAGGGAGCCACCTCTCTTGCCTGCTCAATCAATTCCACAGCCTGTGTCTGGTCATAAGGCGGATAAGTGAACACGTTCTCCCCTTTTAACATCCCCACCATGCTTAAGTAATCATTCTTTCTGTAGAACATACAGTTTTTCTTAATCAGATTTTCCGTTACATGGGTGGCAGCAAGAATGCTCCCCAGGGACTTTTCTCCTTTCAAGTCCCCGGTTGCACAGATGCAGGGCAGGGGCGGTGTGGTCATGTCTGCAAAAATTAACAGCACATTTTTCTTTTTTCTGGCAAGATAATCTGCCAGCTTTACGGAAACCGTTGTCTTGCCGGAGGATGGACTCCCCCATACGGCAAGCACTCCACCCTGCACATCTGGCTGTTCCTCATCAAATCCTGTATTTCTCGTAAACAGAGAGTTCTGTTTAAAGTTCACGTTCTATTCCTCCCTATCTGTACTTGTTTCTTCTTCCTCTGTGGTTTCCTGACCGTCTGCATTCATAACAGGCTGACCGTCTTCTTCAGTTGCACCATCTTCCTGCATGGCAGCCTCCTCCGCTGCTTTTATTTCGTCCAGCATCTGATCCTGTGCCTTGATAAACTCCGAAGCTTTATCCGCATCTCCACGGAACACAAGGGATAAATGGATTTCTCCCTCTGCTTCCAATCTGGCAAGGAGTTTACTCTGCTCCGGTCTTACCAGAATGGTTACCGTGGAAGGCAGTTCTTTCTCTTCCTCCTCTGACAGTTTCTCCCCGGTGTTGGCATCATAGCCGGACTTGGCTGTCACTGCGATGACCTCCACGTATTTGAGTTCCACAGGGATTATGGTTTCTCCACTGCCAAGATAATCCGGTGCAATGACGGATACGATATCTCCACTCTTTAACTTGCCGGACAATCCTTCCGCAAAGGTATTGATGGTAATGGACATGGCCTGCTTTTCCCCATTTAAACTGTAAAGGTACTTATTTTCTGCGGCAGGCTCATTGGAAATCTTATCCGTAAGAATGTAATCTCCTGCATACACAGTTGTGGTCAGATATCTTCCCTCCACATCTGCAATATTTCTTATCACGTTTTCCGGCAGGTTATGATTTCCTACCTCTACCTCGTCCAACATACTTCTTGTAATCTCTTCGCCCTCATTTACCTGCCTATTAAAACGGACAATGGTAACCTTTTTGGATAAGCCTGCATTGACAAGGGGTGTAATGGCAAAGCAGATAATCAGGGACACTGCAATACAGAAAATCCCCAGCACGGTTCTGTTCTTAAATAATTTCATTCTATTCCTCTTTTCTGCGCACGCCCTTTGTGCATAACGAGTTTGTGTCAAGTGCGCGCAGACACAAATCTCGCGTGTGAAAAATCTTGCATATATGGATTTTTCACACTGTCCTCCTAATAATTTGTTCTTACCTTTGTATATTTCTTGCGGTTCTTACATACTGCAGCCACTACTCCAGTGATAACTGCCAGCACACCGGCTGCTACTAACATTTTTTTCATGATTACCTCCAATTCTTCACAAAAAAAGACACCGCATTTTTTACGGTGTCCTCTAAGTTCATCTATTACATTGTCATATTCGGCTCGGACAACTCCTGCTTTTCTGACATTACCATGTCATATGCAGGCTTTAAAATCTGTTCGAACCTTGCAGTTATATACCTCTTATAAAAGGTTTTCTGCAACTCGGTAATAAAGGGTACTTCCTCAATAAACCCTTTTATCTGCTCCAAGTTAATTTTCGGAACCATTCTTTGTATTGCGGCATTACACTGCGGCTCCTCTGCCGACATAAGAAAATCATAGTAATTGATTTTTCTTCCGTCTAACTTAATTGCTGATGTTGGAAATTGGTATACCCTGGCATTCATCACATCTTCATTTACCAGTGCCTGTTCCATAATCCTCTCGTCTGCCTGCGGCAACAGACAGCTTCCGCAGTCATAAACCGGAGCAATGCTTGCCTCTTTTGTAGAATCATCATACAAAAAGCCCCAGTTTCCATTGTGCCTATCAAAATTTCCAAGCAGGGCATCTACCACAAAGACATTAAAGAAGTGCTGCATCAAAAGGGACGGTTCCACATACTGCTGTTTTTCTATGGTATCCATAATGTCTGCCAGTTCTGTTCCGCTTCCTCCGGATTCGGAATCCAGAATGGTATTTTTTATGGAGCAAAAGTCAAACAACCGATATCCTTTCTCAGTAAAGTCCCGGCATGCACATACCACCTTCACTTTCCCGCTTACTTCATAGGTTCCAAGCAGGGTTTCCTGTGCCTTGATGCCAACCATGTTAAAAATACTGCTTGCTATATGCTCGCTGATACAACTGTTCGTATAGGACAGCCCTGTCGGCTTCGTAGCACCGGACGGTGGAAACTTAAGCATATACTCTCTTCCGTTATATTCCACTGCAATCTTCTTTCCGTTAGCACCATTGTATGCTCTTCCTAAAATCTTCTTGCAGTTTGTAAAATCAATCGTTCCTGTCATGTTTTCCTCCGAAAAGATACTTGTTTCGCAAAAATTCTGCATGTTCCCGTGTAATCGCTCCATCATTAATCTCTGCTATGTTAATGCTTCCGTACAGTTCTCCCCACAGGCAATCCAATAAATCGGACTTAGTTTTCAGACCTTCCTTGTAGGCATCTAAATCGTGCTGCAGATATTCCGGCAGGCCATACTCGTAGGCACGTTCCCTTTCTGCATTCTGTATTGCTGCAACTGTCAGCATCTCCATGGAAACGCCCAATACCTTTGCTAATTTATATACCGTTTCTGCACTGCATTTTTCCAGTCTGGTTTTTCCACTGCATATATCATTCAGTGTAGCGTGAGGAATACCTGCTTCTACTGCAAGTCGGTATTTTGTCATGTTCTGTTTCTTTAATAACCTTTCTACCATTTCCTCTTCCTCCTCTCTATCTATTATATCGGTATACCGAAATATTATCAATAGAAAGTAAAAAGTTTTTGTAGGGTTTTAGAAATGCCATTTTACAAAAACATAAAGACACTTATAACCATCCCGACAAGCAGGAAAGGAGCAAGCGGATATGCCTGTTCCTTCTCTGCTATACAATTTAGTTTTCTTATTTTCCTTATGCACTGCCTTACTACATGAAACAGTAACAGAAGACTCAGTGCCATAAGAAGTCCTGCAAGGGTCCGTTCAAACCCAAACACCAATCCGCAGGCTCCTGTCAGCTTGATATCTCCTCCTCCGATACCTCCTACAGTTATCCCTGCAACAAGTAGTGGTAACGCCACAAGAAGGCCTGTCAGATAAACAGGCTCCGATGGAATCAGACTTACCCCGGCAATTAAAAACGGCATCCAATCCGGAATGATTCGCTTTCGGATGTCAGAGACCGCCGCCAAAAACAGAACGAGAAAAAATAGGGCAAGCCTTATCATCCCTTCCACCTGCTACATTCCCATGCTCATGCCGGTGGTCTCTTCCTGCTCCATACCCTCTTCCGGCTCATCCTGATCAAGCACCGGTGTGAGAACACTCTCCTGATAAGCTGTTTCCACTGCCATGTCAAACTGCTGTTTCATGGACTTGTCCGCAAAATACACGGAGTCCTTATACTGCTCTGTGTGAGGCATCTTGGTTCGGGGCATGGTCACGGTAAGACCATAGTCATCCTGCTTAATCTTCACGTTACGGATCGTCATAATGTCTGCCACATTTACGTCTGCATTGGCAAGCACCTCTCTCTCCGGGTTATGCTCTGTGATGGTCACCTTAAAAGGTACCTGCTGTTCCATGTTCTCTGTGTTATTATTCTGTGTAGCTGCATTTCTAGGCATACTCTCTTCCTCCTTCTTTCTCTGGTATTAACCGGCATAATTGAACATTTCCTGAATTCTTCTGGTAAGGGTAGGCATTACTACATCTCCGAAGAGGGCATACAAACCGGCAAGCAAAAGGGCACCAATTACTACCGCAATCAAAATCTTAACTGCGGTATCCACATAGTTTTCTCCCTTCTTATCCTTCAACAGCATTGCTGCCCTTGCTACGGTTACCTTCATGTTTCCTGCTACCTTGTTCATCATCTTTCTCATTGATTTTTCCTCCATATGATTTCATTTTATTTTTCTGGTTATTTGGGTTTCTTACATACCGATCATGTCCATTGCCTGACCTTCCGGTGCCTGCTGCATTTCATGATGCTTTGCCATACTGTTCTGACTCTGGGTGAGCGCCTGTTCATAGGCACCAAGGACTGCATCATTTAACTGCTTTCTGCATTCCGGTGTAATAGGGAAACAGATATCTTTATACTCATTCCCTACCTTGTAGCTGGGCATGGATACAAATAATCCATGACTGCCCTCAATAATCTTGACTCCTCTGATTGCAAAGGCTCCGTTAATGTTTACACTTGCGGTACCTTTGATGGACTCATTTGGTTTGATGGACTGGATGCGTACATCAAAATCAAGAGGCTGTGTCTGTTTCGCCTGTTCGGACTGTGTTTCGCTCTGTGCATTCTGCTGGTTATTTTTTGTTCCTTTTCCCGCCATGTTCTTCCTTTCTGCCTTACGGCTATTCTGATTTAAATACAATTTCCGCAAAGCCTTTCGGCTCTACATAAAAATAGCGGCTTACCTCTTCCTCTGAAAATTCCACTACATCGGATATGGATAATGCATGTCCTTCAAAATCCCTTGGCACCCTTCTGCCAAATTTCTCCCAGACATTTTCGAGACTAAAGGTATCCATCTCTCCCTCATAAACAAGCGCATACTCCTTTTCTTTCGGTTTTTCAAAGTCTCTCTTTTCTCTCTCTGCCAGACTGATAAACCGCATAAGGAGCGGACTGTCCTGTTTAAGCTGATAGATTCTTATCCTCCTTCCTTTTGCTGCCTGTACTGTCACTTCCATCCCTCCGACCTCTGACAGACGGTCATAGACTCCCGACCTTATTTCCACTGCCAGCTTTTCTTTTTCAGACAGGTAAGCAATGATTTCCCCTTTATCAAAAATGGAATCCAATACTACTTTCCCCTCTGACAGATAACCTGCCGGATTTCCATAGTAGATAAGGATTCCATCACGAAAATATATGTTTTTCATACTGCTTCTCCATTCATATCCCACGAAGATACGGTATCAACTGATTATTTAGAAACTCGTTGTCCTCACAATACAGGAATAATTTTGACAACCCAATTAAAAATGGCTCTCCTTCCAACATGTGGATGGTGATAATGCTCCCCTCCTTGCAATTTTTAATAAAATCTGCAATGGCTATCAGGTTTCCTTCCACCACCGTTTCACTGACCTTGTCATCCTGAATTTCAAAGGCCTTGTATTTACTTTTTAGCAATCCGCTCCTCCCTCCTGCTGTGCAAGTTTCAAAATCCTCGCGGCAAGTGCCACCTGCTTTTCATGGCTCATGGTCTTTACGGCTGCATGGACATAAGCCTCCACAGCTTCTGCATCCTGCTTTCCTACCTCTAAAATGTCTACCTTGGATATAACAATCTTCCCGGAGTTTATGGAAACCTTTAAGATATCCCCTTTCTCCATCTCCGCTTTCTGTCGCATTTCCAAAGGTATCAGTACCCTGCCCTTTTCATCCAACAATTTATACACCGGCTTTTTCATCGCTTCCCTCCTCGGTCATTCGTAAAACAATGTTTACTTTTTCCCTGGGGATGCCAAGCTCTGCACAGATATCCAGAAGTTCTTTGGGTACATCCTCTGACCCCACATCCTCCGTAGGCAGAATCACAATTTTTCTATCCAAGCAGACAATGTCCAAGTCTGCATCCAAGGGAATGTGTGCATCTGCAAGCAACTGTGGCGGCAGTTTAAACTCCGTTTCCCCACTCTGCAGCTCCTCCAACGGATTTTCCCCTGCTCTCTTTAACATAAATTCCCTTGATTCATTCCGGTAATCCTTCTCACCTGCGGCAAGATAAATCAGATTTACCTCTTCTCCGGTATGAATACCTGTCTGTGTAAGCAATACAATGGGAATTTCAATACAGCCTTTTTCATTCAGCACTCCTGTTATCTCCACTAACTGAACCATCTTCGTCCTCCTTCCTGCTACTGCCATGCCACACAGAAGTCTTCTGCTCATCAAACATTTCAAACAGATTCATCTGCATCGGCAGGCTCTTTCTTCTTTCTTCCATGTCATAGTTGGCAATCAGCACCTCCGGAAACTCACTTCCATTGTCATAGCGCTGTGCCAGATTGTTGATTCGTGTTACCGCTTCAATCTGAAAGTCCTGATACAATTCCCTGATGTACTCACAGTCATTGTAGGAGACCATGAATTTCCCCTCGATGCCTACCAGCGTATCCCTAAGTCTTACATGGTCTTCTTTGCGGAACACCACTTCATAATGCCCTTCGGTTTCAAAATACGGTGGATCGCAATAAAAAAAGGCATTCGGTCTGTCATACTGACGGATGAGTGCCTCAAAATCTTTATTTTCAATCACGGTATCTTTTAACCTCCGGTTTGCCTCCCAGAGAATAGTAAAGGTCTTCCTTATGTCAAATGGCTGGCACCCATAAGAGGTACAGCCGCTTCCATAGCTGTAGCGGATAATCTTATAAAAGGCCGCCGCCCTTTTCACATCCCCTACCTCTGCCCTTTCCATAAGGATGTCACAAATCTCTGCTGCCTCCGGCTCTTTTAAGAAATGAGTTGCTATCTCCAGTTCCTCTGCCAGATGCTCGCTTTTGAATTCTTCCATCGTAAGGAATTTCCTGAGTGTCACAAACTCATCCCTGGAGTTAAGCGGCAGGAAAGACAATTCCCGAAGCAGTGCCATCGGTCTTTCCTTGACACAATAAAAGAGGTTTGCAAGATTCGAATTGAAATCATTGTAAACCTCCATACATTTATCAGGCGGCTTTCCAAATAAAACCCATCCGCCTCCGCCAAATACTTCTATGTAGCGGTCATAGTGCCCCGGCATTCTCAGGTATATCAGGTCACGGAGTGACTTCTTACCGCCTACCCAACTGATAATGCTATTCAATTATGTCCTCCTCTCCTTTATTTCGGTCCCTCCATCTGCTGTGCCTGTCCTGTCACCAAGGATTCATCCACCAGCCTGCGGATGTCTGCAACTGTCTCCGGCATATCCGTAAAGTTCACATGGTGGTCACGTTCAACGAGTGGCGTGTACCAATAATCGTAGGGAATATAGTATTCCCTGATGGCACGCTTCTGCTCCTCCGTAAGCTCTGCATGTCCCTGCACCAATGGTCCTCCCGGTGTAAGGAATGTAGTACCCCAATGCTCACCGGATGATTCCAAGTCCAGTGTTACCAACGCAAGGGCCTGTATGCCGGATTCCCTTCCTCTTACCACCGCAGGCATCATAATCATACCATAGCTTTCATCCACATACCCTTCTCCATACACTTCCTCGAATGCCTGATGCATGGCAAGGAGCTTCTCGGCAGCATAGGATGTATTCTCCGTATTACAGGACGTATTTAAGAGCAGGAAATCTGTCTTGTCCAAGATTTCATTTATCTTGTCAATAAACTCCTGCTCTTTCTTTTCACTAATTTCATCCTGATGTGTGATGATATCGAAACGGTCTTCTTCCACATTTAATGCAAGGGAGCTTCCGTTCTCCCACTTCATATGGATTTGCCCGATGTCATCCACATGGTCTACAACTCCCCGGCTCCCCGGCGGCACGGTCTGCTCCCCTTCCATGCTGTAAAGACGAACGGGCGTACCTTTCGGGTACTGTTCCTTAATGCGTTCTACTTCTTCTCTTCTTAACATGATTCTCCTTCCTCAATCTCCTTGATTCTTTTCTTTAGGCGGATACCATCCTTGACACCCTGCAAGTATAACTGCTCCTGTTTAATACAGCTAATGTCCAGAATACAGCCTGTCAGTTCACTGATTAGTTTGTACTCTTCCGACCTCGGTCCGCCAAATCTTTCCCTTATCCGGTTCCATGCTCCGATTTCTTTTTCTGCCAGTTCTTTGGCATCCTCCCTCTGCAAAATGTCATGACGGTAACTCTCAATTAATTCCTGGAAAAACTGATAAAAAATATCTGCTCTCTCTTCCATAGGTCTGCTCCTTTCCTTTTTGTAGGACACACAATACTACAGAGCATCCAATATACCCAGCACAATATTTTTAGCAGCACATATCCATTCCCTGTACCTGTCCTCCCATCAGTTCCTCTTCCGTCATAACGCTCCAGAAATTTACACTGTTCCAGAAACTGACATAAATTTCTCCGTCCTCTACGTTAATCGGACGCTGTTCAAAGCCTTCGCCCCATCCGTCACTCATCTGTCCGGTCCAGTATTCTTTCAGTACCTTAATATCTTCCTCTGTCAATGGCTCACTGATTTTACATTCCAGAACACCATACAGTTCCCCATTTATCTCAGCTACCTTGGGATGTGCCGACATAACTTTTGCTGCCACTTCCCTGCTTTCATCAAAGTAATGCATGAGACCTCTGGTTTCTTCTCCTACACATTCCTCCTTTGCAATGGCTTCTGCTATCGCCTCTGCATACGGTGTAAGGTCACTGCGGTACAGATTGCCTTCGTCTACGCCTTCCACCATCAGGTTTCCTGTAAGAGGACTATATAAACAAAACTTTTCAAAGCAGTCATAATCAATTTCCAACGGTTCCGCAAACTCTCCCTTGTACTGACCATACTCCTCTATCGGTCTGATGGCTCCCACGAAGCCACCCTCCACATATCCGCTTGTTACAAGAGTTCCAACTCTTTTATCAGCGGCAAAGGATGCATAATTGATATGAGGGAGTAAGATTTCATCCACATCAAACAATCCCGATTCCGTTACAAGAAATTTTCCATACTCTTCATCGTTATGTACCAACGGATTGATTTCAAACTCCCCAAGGTGTGTTGCAATATAAGCCACATCCGGGAAATCACATAAGCCGGTAAATTCCACCACCATTGCAAGCTGATTCATTTTTACTTCATCAAACCGCTTGACGGCATGACACATTTCGTTAAACAGTGTCAACTGTTCTACCTCTCTTAAATCCTCCGTTGTCGGCACAAGAATTTCCGGCAGATGTAAGTTTTCAATTTCAATTACTTCCATTTCCCAATAGTCCTGCACCTGTAACCGTTCCTTTACCTTGTTCATGGAACAGATATCCATTGGCAGATAGAAAAATTCCGTATCCTCTCTCTTGTTCTGCACCTCTACAACTGCCACAATCTCATCCGATGCAACAAAAGGCGGAAAGTTTTTCCCGTTGTACACTTCCTGCATTTGAAAGCCATGATCTACAAAGACACCATAGGGTAAGACTTCTAGCCGGCTCTCCTTCAAGGTCTTTTTCGCAAACTCAATAAAATTGGTCTGTGCTTTTTCTTCTTCTGACATTCCGAGGAACTCATCCAAGTAAAGACGTTCCCCGACCTGTCTGGCATCTGAAAAATCCGTAAGCAGTGAAAGACCTTTCATACTGAATGTCAGATTGATTAAATCCTGCATGGTAGCCACACCATAATCCTCCGCATACACTGACAGAACTTTTCTTTCATATTCCGTCAGGCTTTCCATCCTCTTGGCAAAGAAATTTACCTCATCCATGTTTACAGTCTGACCTTCAAATCTATGCAGGGGATTTTCCTGCTCTGACACTTCCACAAGTCTGCACATGGGTACTATTTCTTCAATACCAATCCGCCTCATCTGCAAATTTAATTCCGCATCTGACAATGGAAGTTCAATATTTCTTCTTCCTCCGCTTAATACCTTAATCCGCATTCCACACCTCCTGCTTTACAATTTCCACTCCACACTTCTCGATGACAAAGGCATTCACGATGCTCCTTAGTATTTCATCGGGTATCAAATCCCGGTCAGTCAGCTCCGACAATCGGATATGTTTGGTTCCGTTATAAACATCCTTCGCTGCATGAAAAAGAATGTACTGCTCCAGTGTCACACCACCGAGCCTTATCCTGTCAAAGTAAATCCCGGTATCCAGCACATTTTTACTGACTCTGTCCCAGAGTTCCTCATCCGCAGACAAAAGAAATACGGCGGCAGCATAATTGGGTGTATGCTGTAATGCCTTCGCCCTCTTACCCATAAGCAGGGAATAAAAATCATTTCTGTGTTTCTTATTTCGGAAAATCAATTCCCTATCTGCCTCTGTAAAGATTTCCTCCACTCTCTTTTTCAGATGTTCCAACTGCATCCGGCTGATTACACAATCCACGATTTCAGAATAGTTTCCCCGGCTTTTCCAGTCCATCTCCTCAATGATGCAGATACCACACCCCCTCGGTCTGTATCCCGGCGGCTGCTGCATCTGCCTTTCCAGTACACGAAGTCCCGGACTTAAACAAAACAATTTTGACATTTTTACCTCCAAACAAAAATAAGGCGGCACCTATTTCATTTCTAAAATAAGTACCGCCTTACATATTCATCCGCATCCCCTGTCCTGTGTCTTCCGGTGGAATGCTTTTTCTCAGTTCTGACACCTCATCCATGATATCAAAGACTTCATCATATGGATGATAACTGATTGCTCCAGATTCATCCACCACGACTGCAAACTCACCTTTTAAGGTAAGCGTTAATGCTCCACCCTGCATACCTTTCATTTTAAATCCTTTGTTTCTGGCAAGTTCTGCCACCGCATAGAAAAAAGGTGTCATCCCTTCCATTGATATCTCTTCCTCCACAGACTGCCTGTCCTCAGACAATGCACTGCATACAAGTTCCGTAAATTCCTGTTCGTTCATACACATTTCACGGAACCGTCTGCCATACTCTGCAAGGACATCAAAATCACTTGAGTAACAGAAGAACCCTCCTGCTTCACAGTCGAACGAAATCTTTTTCAGATTCTCTTCGCCTTCAAACGCCTTTTCAAACACATACTTCCATTCATGACCATCTCCATGCGTATAAAATCTGCCATCGGTTACCGACTCTCCTGCCCGGATAGTATACTGATTAAACGCTTCCTGTCCAAAATCCCTGTACTCCTCGCTTAAAAAACTAAGAGGAAGACATAAACTATAAACACCATCTTCATGATCCATCATGTAGAATGGTTTATTTTCTTCATCAAATTTCTTTATCTGTTGCTTGATATCCATAGACCACCATCCTTTCTTTAATCGTCCCTCTTTCATAAACAAAAAAGTAACCAATTTTTACGTTGGTTACTTTCTCTACTCTCTACTGCTCTGCAATTCTTGCGGCTAATTCTTCTAAGTACATCCACCTATCCATCTTTTCTTCCAGTAGACTCTCTGCTACTTCTTTATCAGCCATTATCTGATTCAATTTTACAAAGTCTGTTGATACTGCAGCCATTTCACTTTCAAGCTTTTCTATTTTTTCTTCCAGTGCGGCAATATCACTTTCTATCGTTTCATAATCCTTCTGTTCCTGATAGGTAAACTTCAACTTCTGCGAGCCACGGGTACGCTGTCCTTTCTGTGCCTGCTGCGTATTCGTCTTGGATGCATTGCCTGCTTTCTTTGCCTGCTCTGCCTCCTGTTCCTCTTTCTCTGCTAATTTCTTCAAAGAATAATCGGTATAACCACCTTCGTATTGTTTCAGTTTTCCGTCTTCCTCAAAAGCAAAAATGCGTTTCATGGTTCTATCAAGGAAATACCGGTCATGAGACACCGTAACAACAATGCCCTCGTAGCGGTCCAAGTAGTCTTCCAAGATAGTTAATGTGGCTATGTCGAGATTGTTACTAGGCTCATCCAAAAGGAGGTAATTTGGGCTGGTTGCGAGTACACGAAGCAGGTTTAATCTCTTCTTTTCTCCGCCGGACAACTTTCCAATCGGACTATACTGCTTTTCCGGCGGAAATAAAAACCGTTCCAGCATGGCGGATGCAGAGATACTTCCCTCTGTTGTCTGGATATATTCTGCGGTATCTTTTACATAATCAATCACTCTTTGCTTCGGGTCCATATAGGATAAGTCAACTTCATTATCATCGTTGGTTTTTTCTGAAGCAATTTCCTGTGCATAATATCCCATCTTAACAGTCTGTCCAATGATAACCTGTCCGGAGTCCGGCGGTATCATCCCTGCAATAATTTTCATCAGCGTGGATTTTCCGCAACCGTTTGGTCCAACAAAACCAACCCTGTCCCCTTTCAAAAAGATATAGGAAAAATCATCTATCAGTTTTTTCTCCCCATATGCTTTGCAGATATGTTCCAGCTCTACTGTAGTTTTACCAAGTCTTGTAGAGATAGAACTTAATTCCACCTGTGAATCTTGCACCGGAGCCTGACGATCTCTTAACTCCTCATAACGCTGAATGTGTGCTTTCTGCTTGGTGGAACGCGCCCTGGCTCCTCTGCGTATCCATTCCAGTTCTACACGAAGTATGGACTGGCGTTTTCTTTCACTTGCCAGTTCCATTTCCTGACGCTGGGTTTTCAATTCCAAGTATCCTGAATAATTTGTCTGGTAACTATAAATTAATCCCTTATCGATTTCAATAATCCGGTTTGTCACGCTGTCTAAAAAGTAGCGGTCATGGGTTACCATGATGAGCGCCCCTCTCCAATTTTTCAGATAGTCTTCCAACCAATCTGCCATGTCATTATCTAAATGGTTTGTAGGCTCGTCCAGCAACAAAATGTCTGCCGGGGAAAGCAATACGGAAATCAATGCAAGACGCTTTCTCTGTCCTCCGGATAACTGTCCTGCCGGCTGCATGTAATCTTTAATTCCAAGCCGGGTCATCATTGCTTTAGCTTCACTCTCTATGGACCAACGGTTTTCCTCTGTCACATTTCCTTCCAGTACACAATCTAGACTACTTTTATCCGGTGCAAACTCCGGGTGCTGTGGCAGGTAACGGAGTACCACATGGTTGGCAAGCGTAACGGTTCCTTCATCCGTTTCTTCCTCACCCATAATCATTCTAAGCAGGGTTGTCTTTCCGGTTCCGTTGATACCAATGACACCCACCTTCTCTCCTTCCTGTAAGGAAAAGGATGCACCATCAAATAACTTCCTCTCAGTATAGGACTTTGTCAGATTCTCTATGTTAATCAAATTCATGTTATTGCCTCACTCATTTACTTTATCTCTCATTATACACCAAATAAAAAAGTAGTCATCTCTTTTGACTACATTCCTTGTTACACAATACACAGTATAATGACATTTTTGTGTATCCAGTACCTTTTACACCTATTTTTTTACACAATACACTCTATGCACTCCTCAAAAGGTTACTCCAGTTTACATCCAGTATCAGCACATTGGGTGCTTCCATCAAGACCCGCAGAAGGTTCAGCCTTCTTTTTTCCCCTCCCGACAGCTTGCCGATCAGGCCATACTGCTCTTCTCCGGGAAAAAGAAACCGTTCCAGCATCTGGGAAGCGGATATGCTTCCTTCCTTTGTCTGTACATACTCCGCCGTATCACGGATATAGTCAATCACCCGCTTCGTGGGATCCATGGCAGCTGTTTTCACATCGATATAAGGGGTACCGCCCGTGGCAGGCTCTGGTTCCCCACTGCCGATTTCCTGGGCATAATAACCGATTTTTATGGTCTGCCCCACCACCACTTCGCCCGAATCCGGCGGCAGCTGTCCGGTAAGGATTTTCATCAGGGTCGTTTTCCCGCAGCCGTTGGGGCCAATGAAGCCCACTCTGTCGTTTTTCAGAAATACATACGAGAAATCTTCTATCAGCTTTTTCTCCCCGTAGGCCTTGCTTATATGGGACAGCTCCACCGTCGTACGCCCCATCCGGGAAGAAACGGATCCCATTTCCACCCTGCCGTCAGCCATCGGCCCCTCCGCATTTTTAAGCTCCTCAAAACGCTGGATGCGCGCCTTCTGTTTCGTGGAACGCGCCCTCGCCCCTCTCTGCATCCAGGCCAGCTCATTCCTAAGAATGGTCTGCCTCTTTCTCTCCCCCGCAGCCTGCATCTCTTCCCGCTCCGCCTTCATGGCCAGATAGCCCTCATAATTCGCCTGGTAGGAGTAGATATTGCCTTTATCGATTTCAATGATCCGGTTTGCCACACTGTCCAGGAAATACCGATCATGGGTAACCATTATCAGTGCGCCCTTCCATTTCTTCAGATAATCCTCCAGCCAGTCCGCCATGCTGTTATCCAGATGGTTGGTAGGCTCGTCCAATATAAGTATGTCGGCAGGCATCAGAAGGGTAGCTACCAGCGCCAGCCTCTTTTTCTGCCCGCCGGACAGTTCCCCGCATTTCTGGCCAAAATCCGTCACTCCCAGCCTGGTGAGCATACTCTTTGCCTGGCTTTCCAGCTCCCATTCCCCGTGTCCCTTCTCTTCATCCGACCCACGGCCGACAGGCAGGCTTTTTTCATTCCCCTTCAGCACGCTCTCCAGAATGGTGTCTTCCGGCTCGAAAACCGGCTGCTGGGACAGGAAACGCACCACCACATGGTTGGCCCTTGTCACACTTCCTTCATCCGGCTCCTCCATCCCCGCCGCAATCTTCAGCAGCGTGGACTTTCCGGTACCGTTGATTCCGATAACCCCTACCTTCTCCCCTTCCTGCAGGTAAAAAGAGGCGTTGTCAAACAGCTTCCTTTCTCCATAGGCTTTCGTTATGTTTTCCACTGTGAGTATGTTCATAAGGGTAAATGTCCTTTCTTAAAAAACTTTTAATTCTGGCTGCTGCGCTATCTTTCCGTTCCTGTTTTTGTTATATTATTGCTATAGCCAAAAAGAGAATCTTTTGGGCTGAAGGTAAGGAAGTCCGCCCCGAAGGGCAGAAAGGCGTACATATGAAAAAAATAATTGCAGCGGCGGCGGCAGCCGCCATGCTCACACTGAGCGCATGCGGCAGCAGCGGCGAAACAATTGCCATGGTGCCGGCTCCAACGGATTCTGCCGTAAATACCATAACCGTCAACAGCAATGAAAAGGTAAATGTAGTGCCCGATATTGCGGAGGTAGTCTATTCCGTCCAGACGGAAAGCCCCGATGCCGCAGGCTGCCAGCAGCAGAATACCGAGGATGTAAACAAGGTTGTGGAGCTGCTCACCGGCCTGGGTGTGGAAGAAGGCTCCATCCAGACCACCGGCTATTACATGAATCCGCGTTACAGCTGGAGCAATGATACACAGACGCTCATCGGCTACGAGGCCACCACGACACTGACTGTCTCCGATCTGCTTATAGACAGCCTGGGAGACATCCTCACGCAGTCCGTAAATGCCGGAGTCAATAATATCCAGTCCATATCCTATTTATCCAGCAATTACGATGAGAGCTACCAGGAGGCGCTCCGTTTATCCATTGAAGCCGCAAAGACCAAGGCGGAAGCCATGGCCCAGGCCGCAGGCTGCCAGCTGGGCGGAATAACACAGCTTCGGGAACAGAGCAGCTACAGCCCGGCACGTTATACGGATAATGCCCTTGCTGAAAAAACAAGCCTGTCGGCAGCGAGAGATACGGGCAGCGTAACGATTATGCCCGGCGAGCTGGAGGTAGAAGCCGTAATCACCGTGGAATATCAATTACTTCCCAATTCTTGAACAGGAGGCTGAACGATTATGAAAATTGTGATCATCGACGGGCAGGGGGGCCGCATGGGCGGCCTTCTTGCTGAAAAAATAAAGAAAGCCGCTATCCTGGGGGCTGAAATCTACGCCCTGGGAACCAACAGCGCCGCCACAACAGCCATGCTGAAAGCCGGCGCTGATTACGGCGCCACCGGAGAAAATCCGGTGCTGGTTAACTGCCGGGATGCCGATTATATCATAGGCCCGCTGGGAATCATGGCCGCCGACGCCCTTTTGGGGGAAGTCACTCCTGCCATGGCAACAGCCGTAGGCCAGAGCCGCGCCATGAAGATACTCCTTCCCGTTAACAAATGCAGCCAGCATGTAGTCGGTGTGACCGATTATTCCATGTCGGAGCTGACAGAACAGGCGCTTTCCTACCTGCTCTCCTGTATTCAGGGAACCAATTAACGACAGGAAGGCACTCAACCGCTCCTTCGGAAATTTCATCCTTCGTAACAGGGCAGCGGCCCCTGACGGATATCATCCTGCGTCGGGGCCGCTGCTAATATGAGTCTGCCTGGCGTACGCTGCCGCTGTCCGATGCTTACTTCCGGACAGGGACGGTACCGCACACCCGCTTCTCTAATTCACAATTCTTCTTACAGACAAAATCGGTTTATAGGTGGCATATCCATACTTGATACCTGTTTTCACACTGCTCGCATGGACAATTCTCCCATTTCCCAGATAGATAGCCACATGGCCCGCATAGCAAATCAGATCGCCTGGCTGAGCCTCCTCATAGGAAACCTCCCTGCCCGCGCTTCTCTGGGATGACGAGTTTCTGGGAAGGCTGTAACCATATACCCTGTAAACAGACTGGGTGAACCCGGAACAGTCCGCCCCGTTTGTCAGGCTGGTTCCTCCCGGTACATAAGGATTCCCCACAAACTGGCAGGCATACTGGGCGATATCACTTCCGGTACCGCTTCCCATCTTGGGCGGCACCGTTTTGGAGCCTCCTGCAGATGGCGGGGCAGTGCCTGAACTGTTTTGGGAGGAAGAGTTGTTTTTCTGCTCCGCCGCCTTTCTCTTCGCTTCCTCTTCCGCCTTTTTAGCCTGTTCCGCGGAAGCAAGCTTCTGGATCTCCGCATTCTGCTGCTTTATCTTGGCTTTATAGGCTGCGGCCTCCTGCTTTGCCTTCGCCAGCTGCACATCATAATCCGCAGCAATCGCCTTCTGTTCATCCAGGGATTCCTGCAGGGACGCTTTTTCCTGCTCCAGCTCATATTCGGCGGCCTGCAGTTCGGATTTCTGTTCCTCCAGACTCTCCTTCAATGCCGCCACCTGTTTCACCGTCGCGGCATAATCATCCAGCATGTTTCTGTCGTAGGTATAGATTTCCTGCACATATTCCGCTTTATTTAACATATCCGACCAGCTCTTAGCCGCCATCAAAAGCTCAATATAGCTGGTCTCCCCTTTTTCATACAGATATTGGATCCTTTTTTTCATGGCTCGATACTGGGCATCTTCTTTTTCTTTGGCTGCATCATAATCCTTCTGCGCCTGCTTAATCTGCTCCTCTGTATCCGCGATCTCGTCCTCCAGCAGGCTGACACTGGCCATGATTTCCGCAATCTGGCTGGTCAGACCGCTGATCTGGGCCTCTACATCCTCTTTTTCCCCGGAAAGGTCATTGATCTGATCATTCAGGGAATCCAACTGTCCCTGGGTCCCCTTCTTCTCATTTTCCTTTTCCTGCCGCTGCTTCTGAAGATCGCTGACACTGGTAGCATATGCTGTATGCGTCGTGGATAATGCCAATATTAATATCAAAATCAGACTGGTAAATTTCTTCCGCATATTCTGCCCTTCTTACGTATCCCATGTGCCTTTTCTCTGTCAGGTATAATTATAATTCGCAGTTCTTCACTGTCCTGGGGAACGGAATGACGTCTCTGATATTCCCCATTCCGGTCAGGTACATAACGCATCTTTCAAATCCAAGTCCGAAACCGGCATGGCGCGCAGAGCCGTAACGTCTCAGATCCAGGTAAAATTCATAATCCTCTTTGTTAAGGTTCATTTCCTCCATGCGCTTCTCCAGCAGATCCAGCTTGTCCTCTCTCTGGCTTCCGCCGATGATTTCACCGATTCCGGGTACCAGACAGTCCATGGCAGCCACTGTTTTGCCGTCCTCATTAAGCTTCATGTAAAAGGCCTTGATTTCCTTGGGATAATCGGTAACAAAAACAGGACGCTTGAATTCCTTCTCCGTCAGATAACGCTCATGCTCCGTCTGCAGATCGCTTCCCCAATGCACCTTATATTCAAATTCATCATTGTGTTTTTCCAGGATTTCAATAGCCTCGGTATAGGTCACATGCCCGAATTCGGAAGAAAGCACATGTTCAAGACGTTCAATCAGCCCCTTGTCCACAAACTGGTTAAAGAAAGCCATTTCCTCCGGCGCATTATCAAGCACATAGCGGATAACATATTTCAGCATTCCCTCCGCCAGCATCATATCGTCCTTCAGATCCGCAAAGGCCATCTCCGGCTCGATCATCCAGAACTCCGCAGCATGGCGGGTGGTATTGGAATTTTCCGCGCGGAAGGTCGGCCCGAAGGTGTAAACGTTGCGGAATGCAAAAGCATAGGTTTCCGCATCCAGCTGCCCGCTTACCGTAAGATTGGTAGGCTTGCAGAAAAAGTCCTGACTGTAATCCACCTTTCCCTCTTCTGTTTTGGGCACGTTTTCCAGATCCAGAGTAGTCACCTGGAACATTTCTCCGGCTCCTTCACAGTCGCTTCCCGTGATCAGGGGTGTATGCACATAAACAAAATTTCTTTCCTGGAAATATTTATGAATCGCATACGCTGCCAGGGAACGGACACGGAAAACAGCCTGGAACGTATTCGTCCTAGGACGCAGATGTGAAATCGTGCGAAGGTACTCAAAGCTGTGACGCTTTTTCTGCAGAGGATAATCCGCCGGGGAAGGCCCTTCTACAAGAACTTCCTCTGCATGCATTTCTATCGGCTGCTTAGCTCCGGGTGTTTCCACAATTTTGCCGGTCACCACAACCGCTGCTCCCACACCGATTTTGGCAATATCCCCGAAGTTTTCTATTTCACTGCCATAAACAATCTGGAGCGGCTCAAAAAAGGTTCCGTCATTCACCACAAGGAATCCGAAATTTTTCGAATCCCTGTTGCTTCTGACCCATCCGCCCACTGTTACTTTTTTGTCCTTATACTGTTCTTTTTCTCTGAATAAATCCTTAATATTTGTCAGTTCCATCTTTGCTCCCGTTCGCGGCTTCGGCCGCTGTTAAAATTATTCTGTTTCTGTCTGTGTTTCAGAAGCCGTTTCTCCGGCTGCCGCCGTTTCTGTTTCTGTCTCCGCTGTCTGAGTTGTTTCCTCAGAAGCGGTTTCTTCCGGCTGTGTATCGGTAACAGATGCGTTATCGAAGAGGAATGTGAGAACCTTTTCCGTCATCATATATTCCTTATAGCCCTTCAGATCCAGAGCCTTTTTGTATTCCTCCACATCGTCGTAGCCATAATCGCCCGCATTCTTTGCAAGCTCCTCGTCTACCTCTTCATCCGTCACGTTCAGATTTTCCGCATCGGCAATGGCCTTCATGGCAATAATTTCTTTGGATGCCTGCTCTGCGGATTCCTGAAGCTGTTCCTCAGAGGAACCTGTGGCTGCCATGAAGCTTTCCAGATCATAGCCATACATAGCGGCATAAGACGACATATTTGCTTTGATTCTGTCATAATACCTCTTTACCATTTCAGCCGGCGGCTCTTTGAATTCGGAACCTTCCACTATCTTGGCAAGAACATCCATCTGCACGTTGGAGTCGTGAGTACTCTGCTCATCTTCCATAAGCAAATCATAAGCATACTGTCTGTATTCTTCCACTGTGCTGCAGTTTCCTTCCAGGCCCTTTACCAATTCATCGGTAAGTTCCGGAATGGTTTCCGTATGAATGCTGTTTACAGTTACCGTAAACACCGCATCCTTGCCTGCCACATCCGCACCGGGATAGCTTTCCGGGAAGGTCACCTTCACATCCCTTGTCTCTCCGATTTCAGCACCGATCAGACCGTCTTCAAAGCCCGGGATAAAGCTGCCTGAACCGATTTCCAGGTCATAACCCTGAGCGGTACCGCCGTCAAATGCCACGCCGTCAATTTTTCCTTCATAATCAATATTGGCAAAGTCGCCGTTCTGTACTGCCCTGTCCGTAATATCCGTCGTTACCATATTACTCTGCAGAACGTAATCAATATAACTCTGCAGATATTCATCGGATACCTCAGGAGCGGTTGCTGTAACTTCAATCCCTTTATACTCTCCCAGAGTCACATAATCTGCCACATTGATTCCGTCAACATAAGCATCATCGCCATATTCCACGGTTTCCGTACCATTTTCCGCCTGGGTTCCGGTTTCCGTGCTGTTCTCAGTGCCGGCCTGGGTGCTTTCCCCATTATCAGCCTTCTTGCCGCAGCCGGCAAGTACAGATGCTGACAGAGCCAGTACTGCAATCGTTGCTATAAATTTTCTCATGATTTGTCTCCTCTTATCTTTAACAATAGTGCAACCTACACCGTCTGTCATTGTAACATATTTTTTTCTTTCTTAAAACCCTAAGTTACGGTAATTCACATATATTTAAGAAATAAAAGGACTGCTTTTTCCTTATTCTTCCGCCGCTTTCCCTCCGCTGCTCCTGTGTCCCCGGGTACGGTGAACGAATACGGCGGACCGGGTACGGACGGCAGGGCAGCAAAGAGGGAGACTGAACGGCAACAAACCAGGCGAAATTATGGTCCGTGCCCTTGCTTAATCCCCGAAAGTCTGCTACAATATTTTTGCATCTAACATAAGGAGGTTACCACGTGAATACAGTTACTATAGTATTATTGGTCATATTGGTTGTCCTGATCGCTGCGGTTGTCGTTTTATATTTCCTCGGCAGAAAAGCGCAGAAGAAACAGGCCGAGCAGCAGGAACAGATCGAAGCCTACAAGCAGACCGTATCCATGCTGATTATTGACAAGAAAAGGATGAAGCTGAAGGACGCCGGGCTGCCCACCGCCGTGATCGAACAGACTCCGAAGCTGCTTCGTGGTTCCAAGCTTCCTATCGTTAAAGCAAAGGTTGGCCCGCAGGTCATGACCCTTGTGTGTGAAGAGAGTATTTTTGAATCTGTTCCGGTTAAAAAGGAAGTAAAGGCTACCGTGAGTGGTATCTATATAACCGCCGTAAAGGGCCTGCATGGCACCGCCATCGTAAAGCCGACCAAGAAAAAAGGCTGGTTCAAGCGCAATGTGGAGAAGCTTCAGGAAAAGGCAGGAGCCAAACCGCTGAAGTAAAAGCCTGCAGTTTTCTGCATATGCAAAATAAATCTGAATAAATGGAAACGACGGATGCCGCTTTGCGGGACATCCGTTGTTCAAAACAACAGCTGCCGGACAGCAAAATATCCCGGCAGCTGTTTTTGATTCTTTTTTCTTTTTGTATCTATCCTTAAATCCGATCTTTACTGTATACTATATTTCCTCTTCCGCCGTCCCTGCGTCCCATCTGCGGAGTGACGGCCTTGGCTACAAGGGCTCTCTTTCCCATGAAGGAGAAGGGTATGTCATCGGTATTTCCAGCCTTAATATCCTCACAGACAGCGATTACATCCTCCATGATTTCCTTATGGCCGTTACCGTCGCCATGAGAAAGATAAACGGTATCAAATTTTCCGGCAAGCTCCCCCGACAGCCTTTTCAGGCTTTCCTCATATTCCGAAATTGTCGTGGAATAATCATCAAACATGAATGTGAAATAATTACAGGCATCCCCGAGAAGAACGGAACGTTCCTCCGGAATAAGCATAACCACGGATCCAAGAGTATGTCCCGTACAGTTATATATTTCAATAGTGGTTCCGCCCAGATCAAAGGCATCCCCTCCCTTTAAATCCCGGAACGTCCCGCAGGGCGCTTCAGGGATAAAATCCGCCGCAGTCACTTCCTGTTCCAAAGGAGTTCCCTCCAGGCCGGCTTTTCTGAATTCCAGGGAACAATGCTCTTTATAAATATAATCATCCTTATGATTCATGTACACTTCTTCAAATTCCGGTGCCCCCATGGCATGATCCACATGTCCGTGGGTGAGAAGTACCATGACAGGCTTATCCGTAAGCTTCTGCACGCAGGCCTTCAGGCTTCCGATTCCGGTTCCCGTATCCAGCAGGGCCGCCTTTTCCTTTCCTTCCACCAGATACATCAATTCCCCGCAGAAGCCGTATATTCTGGTGACCCGATCCGTCAGTTTTTCTGTCTTAAATTGCAGCATGTTTCCCCTCCTGTTATCTGTCAGTATTTGCAAAATCAGACTGCAATTCTATTTTGACACAATTCCCGCCTGTAATGCAAGTGAATTATAAAAGTGTAAATGACCATTCCCCGCTTCCTGTTTCCCGCCTCTCCTTTTCTCCCCTTACTTCTGCGGTCATTCCATGGGGAATGACAAGCTGATAGCAAAAACCATTCTCTGCTTTCTCCCATTTTACCTGTAATTTTCCAAACATTGTATCATAAGAAAAAGAAACAAATGACAGACCCTTTGATGCCTCCGGATATATTAAAACTTTACGGTATCCCGGAAGCATTTTTTTAACCCCCGCAATTTTCCTGTATATAAAATCAGCAACACAGCCATATGCATAATGATTAAAACTACATGAGGAAATGGTACCATCTTCCCGGATCCCTTCCCAGTTTTCCCAGATTGTGGTGGCACCCATTTTAACCTCATATAACCAGGAGGGACAGGTATCCTGATAAAGCACCCGATACGCAGTTTCATAATATCCGGCATCCCACAACACATCCAGCAAAAAGGGCGTGGAAAGAAACCCTGTAGCCAGGTGGAAATCTGCTTTCTCCACCAGTTGATTCAGCCGCATTTCAAAATTCTTCTTTTCTTCTCCCTGCACTATTCCAAAGGCAATTGCCATAACATATAATCCCTGCAATTCGGTTTTAAGCCTGTTGTCCTCTGTTATGTAAACCTCATGAAAGGCTTTCTTAATATGCTCCGACAGATCATTATAATAAATTTCTCTGTCATCCCGCTGCAGAATTCCGCTGATTTCCTGCATGGCCTTTGCCTCTCTGAAATAAAATAATGCGGCGGTAACCTCCTTACTGACTGCAACTCCTTCTTCATCGGAAAATCCAGGCATAAGCCAATCGCCCCAATGGTAACCTGCATTCCATAAATATCTCATAAAAGGACGTTTTTCATAATCCATATAGTATTCTTCCGGCATGAAATCTTCTGCACAGGCCGTCACATAAGCCATCCATTTTTCCATGGCATCGTAATTTTCTTCCAGTATCTGCTTATTGCCATAGGCTTTAAACAAATCTTCAGGGACAAAGATTATCGCATCTCCCCAGCCCGCAGAAGTCCATCCCGGATTAGGCTCACTCTTTTTATATGCATCCGTATAGGGAACCACAATAGGAATCTGTCCCCTCCTTAGCTGTTCCAGCCTACACTGCTTCAGCCATCGTCTGAAAAATCCCTGTACATTCTGCTGCCATGCAGACGTACGGCAAAATATCTGCGCATCTCCGGTGAAGCCTCCCCGTTCCCGCTGAGGACAATCCGTGGGAATAGATATCATATTCGACCATTGGCTCCATCGGACATTCTCCACCAGTCTGTTTATTGTATCATTGCTGCAACTAAAAGAACAGGTATCCTGTAATGCGGACTCCAACACCACCGTTCTGCATTGCTTCCGTGTAAGTCTATTCTGTATACCGCTTATTTTTAAGTACCGGTATCCCTGAAAAGAGAACTGCGGCTCGTAAACAAAGTTATCTTCATTAATATATACATAATCCGTCTGCGCATGGTTAGGAAAATTCTGAGTAATTTCCAGAAGATCCCCGGTTTCCGGATCCAGCATTTCACTATGTTCTACCTTTATCCTGCTGCCCTTCTCTCCTTTCAGATACAGCCTTTCCCTTCCGGCCGTCACCTGGCCAAAATCAACGATATAGGTTCCTTTTTCTATTTCACTCAGAGATATCGCCTCTAATATCGTTTTTTCTTCAATTCCTTCATACTCCTGTGGCATCAGTACATTTTTAGGATATTCTCTCAAAACCGTACCATACTGTTTTCGCACTCGGCCGGTATCATAAACTTCCCCCATAAACAAATCTGCATAGCGAATAGGGGTTGTATACGCGGTAAAGGTATCATCACTCAGCAGTTCGCATATTTGCCCGTCAGGATATCTTATTTCGGCCTGTAATATCAGTGCAGGCCTTTCTCCATACAAATGGTTTAATCCGGGAATCCCCTGTGCATGTCCTGCATACCATCCATCTGCCAAAAGAATCTCCAAACTGTTCTTTCCTTCAAGCAGACAGTCTCCCAAATCAAATGTCTGATAATATATGGATTTATCGTAAGCTGTAAAATCCGGTGCCAAAGCATAAGAACCCACCTTTTTTCCATTTATCCGCAGTTCATAAAATCCATGGGCTGTAATATAAATACGTCCGCTTTCCCAGCCGCCATCCAACACCCATTCCTTATACAGACAGGGGGACATATTCATTTCTCCCCCATCTTGATAAAAGGTATCCTCCGCTTCAATCCAGTCTGCTTTCCATGACTCCTCACCCTTCATACCTGTTTCAAAGCTTGCCGGTACGCTCCAGTCAAGCCATAGATTCTCATCCACACAGGCCTGAACCCGCCAGTAATATTTCGTTTTTTCTTCTAACCCAAATCTGATTTCCCATTGGGTATCCCCGGAATACAATACATTCTCATATATAAGATCCGTAAAATCCTTTCGCTCAGATACCTGAAGTCTGCAGCAATACTGTAAAATATTTTCTCCTCTGCCAGCAATAATCCATTGGAACAAAAGGCATTCCCCTGAAATCCCCAAAGGATTTATCATACCATTACACCGCAGCCTGTCCATATACAAACTGCTTACCCATTTCTTTTTTTCTTCCATATCCTGTCCCTTATCCATAAAGGGGAAATATCCTCCTTCCCATATCGGATATCTCCCCTTCCCTGTTATTTCTGCTCAGCCAGCCATTGATCCAGCTGTTTTTGGTTTTCTGCTATTATTTTATCAATTCCTGCACTTTCCAGTGCTTTCAAAAATTCAGGATACACGGTATCCAAATCTACAGTACCGTATTCCAGCTGCGTCAGATATTTGGAAATAACGCTCTTTACAGTCGACTGCTCTGTGCTCACCGGTGTTGCATCAAATTTGTAACCAAATGCTTTCGAGGTATGAGCAAGGGATTCCTGAAGATATGCCTCCCTTTTCTTGGTATCTTCCGGTACCAGAGGTGCTTCCATATAATATTGGCTTTGATCTCCCCAAACACCATATACATTGATATAGTCTCTGTCTTCCTTAAGGTCAATAACCACTCCATTATCCTGTACTGTATAGTCTTCACCCTCCACACCATGGGTCAGAACATTCTGGATCTGTGCATCCGTGAACAGTATATTCAGGAACTCAACAGCCTTTTCAGGATATTTGGCATTCTTGGAAACAAAAAACAGGACACCGGTATATACATTAGTTGTCATATAGGTAGGACACATATTCAGCTGTACCACTCCGATTCCGGCGTCACGTTCTGCGCTTTCTCTTGTCCCCGGAGTACTCATATTAATATAACTGGCTGTCTTTCCGGAATTAAAAAGAGTATCAGCGCTTTCAGAAGAAGTCGCAGCATCCTTGGATATATATCCATCCTGATACCACTTTCTCATCCACGTCAGATATTCATAATAACTGTCTGTAGCATACAGGTTTTCCACCTTTGTGCTGTTCATCGGATCCACCAGCACACCGCTGGATTCTCCCGACACACCAAGGTTATCATAATTCTTCACATAAAAATAATTGGATTTAGTCCTGTTTCCGGATACGCCAAGCGGTGTATATTCCGGAAATTTTTCCGCTATCTGTCCGAAAATATTATCAAGATCTTCATAATCTATATAACCATCCACATCGATTCCCGCGGAATCCAGCGCGTCAAACACATCCTTACGGATATAAATGGCCCCGCCGTTTCCGGGAGCGGAAGGTATCGTGGGAATTCCATACTGATGCCCTTTATACTGACCGGCACTCAGGAAGTTTTTCTCCTTATCCTTTTCCAGCATATCCTTTCCATAGCTCTGAATCAAATCATCCAGTTCCATAAATGCTCCGGAGTTAATCATTGCCAGATAGTCCTGAAATACAGTAATCAGAATATCTGTATCATTTCCATTGGCGAACCACATATTATACTTGGTTGCCTGATCCGCAAAGGCCAGCGGGACCAGTTCTACTTTACAGTTGATCTTCTCCATTGTCAGTTCATTCAAAGCCGCCTCAATTCTGTCTAACCCCTCCGGCTCTGTTCCTGATGTGAGATAAGTCATTTTTATCGTAACCGCCTCTGTACTGTCGGACACAGTATCCGTACTGCTGTTTTCCTTTTCTGTTACTGCAGCAGTATCATTCTGTGTATTACTGCTTCCTGTCGAGCCACAGCCCGCAAGCAGAAATGCTGTCATTGCCCCAGCAATAAAACGTGTCACTCTTCTCTTCATTTCTTCCTCCTTTTGGGATTTTCAATTACTCTTAAATCCCATCGTTTGACTTTTACCCCATTCCATTATATATAATCTTCTTTCCCGGCGGTACGATTGCCGGCATCGCCCTTTCGCAGGAAAACAAATTATATCACAAGTTATCCGAGCACTCCTCCATATGACAGAGTCTCAGCTTCGCCTTTCCAATCAGACCAGAGGGGAACGGCTCTTTAATCAATTCCTTCTCACTCCGGTTAGAAAGTCTCTTACGTCTTTCCTTATTTAACGGCTCCGTAAAATAGGGCCATTCATCTATTACTGTTCCCTGATAATCCTCTACCTTCCAGGCAGGATCCAGAACCCTGTTAATCAAAAGATTACTCACACATATCTTTATTTCATTTCTGCCGATATGCAGATATTCTTTGATATTAAGGACATATGGTTTTTGAATCCACTGACCTGCCTGCAGGCCGTTTACGGTTATTCCTGCTGCGCAGCCTACCTGCTCCGCTTCCAGAATAATACAGTCCGCACTAAGATCGCGGGCACTCATATTTATCTCCGTCCTGTAAACAGCCTCCCCGGAATAATATTTCAATTCTTCCAGCTTTTCAAAACCTTCCAGCTTTTCCAGATAACAGGAAAAATTTTTTTCAGGTACTTCCAAATGCCATTTACTATCCAGTTCCTTCGTATCAAACCAAACAAGACTGTTTCTGTCTTTTTCCGATTCGGGCAGCTCCGAATCAAAAATCAGGAGAAAGGACTGTCCCTGGAGAAAATGTATTTCTATATCTGTACCTTTTTCCGTTCTTTCATAATCCCGGGGACAAACTGCTTTTCCCTCCATAGGATCCAGAATACAAAAAGCCCTTCTTTCCCCATACACGGAAAGTCTTGTATCCCAATCCCTTTGAGACATATTCGCTACAAAATAAATATCCGCTTTTCCATCCCGACGATGAACATAACCAATATCTTCCGCTCCTTTTTCTACTTTCAGATCCGGATGGACCTTCTCCTCAAGCAACATGAAAAGGGCATCTCTCTTGTTTTCCGCCAAATGAATAAGACCCTGATCTGTCATCTGCCGGAAAATATCGGCAATCCGTCTGCCTTTATCCTCCCCCCGCCGATATCCGCAGCCTTTGGAAGGCAGTCTGTCGGTACATATAACCAGATTTCCCGCCTCAGCAAATTCCCGTATACTTTCCGCCGTTTCCTCCGGCATTCGATCCGCTTCCATAATGAGCAGCGTTTTATAAGGGAACTCCTTCCATCTGCACAGGACATCATCATTAACATAATCGAACCAGTAACCACTTTGGGCAATTCTGTCAATAACAGCTGTTTCCAGCCGTTCTTCCAGTTTCATGCACATATGGATATCTCCCAGTGGATTTTCAGCCCATATATCATGCTGAGGCAGATAAATACATATATCAGAAACCGGTTCCCCTCTCTGAAGAAAGTCGCAGACCCGGTTAATATACCGCCCCAGTTTACCGTAATATTTCCACCATGGATTCGTATGGCAGATATGAGAGGATGCATAAAAAGAAAGCTGTTCTCCTTCCCCCTCCCTGCGTGCATAAGTATAACCATGGTTTACTATCTGGTTCATGCCGTCAACAAAAATGCTGTCCGCCGCTATCTTTATCTGTTCCGGTGTCTCTGTAAAACGCGGAGAACGCAGCCAGGTAAACGACTCATTGGAAATTATTTTTTTATGATATACGTGTCCTGCCGAACTGGCAATCCTGCGATGTACTGTATTAACACTGTACTTATCCCATGCGGAAAATGTCTCACCTTCCGGAATATCGGCGGCACCATATGCCTCAAGCACATCTCCCCATGTCCCATGGGCCTGGATTCTGGATGTGGATCCCATTTCATGGCACCATTCTGTCATAACCCTGAAAAAATTCTCTATAGTCAGCTCCGACATAGTTTTATGGAAATCATACCGGATTTCTTCCGTCATCCCCTGTATATTCCCCCAAAGGGCATAAATATAAGGTTTAAGGGAATATCCTCTTCTGCGCTCAAATTCTTCATAAATCTTCCCCGTCCAGTTGTGGCCAAAAACCTCCAGAGAATCACAAAAAAAGGAATTTACTGTCCCCTTTCCCAGCCGTTCCACCAATGGTGTTCCAGCCTGTTCAAAGAAAAACCTGGCCGCCTCCCTGTCATTATGGTCAATCACATACCCGTCAGCACCTCTTGACGGCATGAGAACATGTTCACGGAACTGTCCTGCCAGAAATACCACAATCTTATAATCGCCTTCCGGAACCTCCAGATTTCTTATCTGTGTTCCCCATGGCCAGCCAAACAGCAGTTTTTCTTCCAATTTCGAAGAGATATCCCTGATTGACGCCGGAATCATTTCGCTGTTTTCCATACGCCCCATAATACAGCCCACAATTTCACCGGCCACTCTGTTCGTAAAATCATAGTTCCAAATCACCGGCCCCCTCACATCAATACTATAGGGATGTACCACCGGCGCACTCTTCACAAAGGGGACAAACGGACCCCCAAACGGCCAGGATGACCCCAGTGTCAAATCCATTGTCATTCCTCTTTTATGTATCTCTTCTCCCGTAAACTTCAGTATAGCAAAGAACTCCGGAGAGAAATATTCCAAATTTTCCCTGGTTCCTGACTCCAATGCATACAGAATCTGTATTTCCACTCCGCCGATTCCGGCTTCCAGCATTTGATCCAACTGATAGACAATATCTTCCCTGTTCACCCTGCATCCATACCACCACCAGCGTGTCTTTCCCCTTGCCCCTTTATCCGGGTTCTGCAGCTGCTCTTCATATCCTGTTTTCATATACGCTCCTCTGATCCGATTCTTATATACTCAGCCTTTTACTGCACCGATAGTAATCCCTTTCACGAAATACTTCTGAAAAAACGGATAAATGCACAGCATAGGCAGAATTCCTACCACAGCAATGGCCATACGTGCCGTCAGTGCGGGAATATCTGATTTGTTAATGGACAGTCCTGATCCTGCAATTGATGTAAGTGCGGTAATGTTATTATTTATAGCATTCAGCACATTCTGAATGGAGTACAGTGACGTATCATCCAGATAATATAAACCATTTGTCCAGTTATTCCAGTAGCCCAGCGCTGTCATAAGCCCGATTGTTGCCATAATAGGCTTGGAGAGAGGAAGAATAATCAATCGGAAAATAGCTGTCTCTCCTGCTCCATCCAATTTAGCGCTTTCCAGCAAAGACTCAGGAATACTTGTGGCAAAATAATTCCGCATCAGCATCACATTAAATGCATTTACCAGCAGAGACGGAACAATAAGCGCCCAAATAGTGTTGGCTATATGAAGGTATTTTGTATATATCAGATAGGTAGGTACCAATCCTCCATGAAACAGCATAGTAAATACTACAAAGAAATTCAAAACCCGTTTCCCCGGGATATCCTTTGTCAGTCCATAACCCAGAAGGGATGTCAGAATCAGGCCTCCTGCCGTCCCTGCCGCAGTTGTAAAAATTGTGATAGCATATGCCCGGAAAATCATGCTGCGCTGCCGCATAATATACCTGTAGGCATCCAGGCTGAATACCTTGGGAATAAAATTAAAACCATAATTCAATGCTGCTTTTTCCTCTGTTAATGATGCCGAAATCAGCAGTATAAAGGGCAATACAGCAAAAATGCTCAATATAACCATGACAATATGTGCCATAAGACGAATTCTTTTTTCACTCTTTCCTACCATTGCTCTTCTCCTGTTAAAACAATGCGCTTTCCCTGCTGTATCTGCGCACAATCGCATTTGCTATTACTACAAGGATAAATCCCACTATGGACTGATAAAAACCTGCCGCCGCTGAAAGCGCTATATTTCCCTGCTGCATAAGGGCATTGTAAACATAAGTGTCAATCGTCTGTGTCACATCAAACAACGCGCCGGAGTTCCGGGGAATCTGATAAAAAAGTCCGAAGTCAGAATAAAAAATCCCTCCTACATTCATAATAAACAAAGTGATAATCGTGGGTTTCAAAAGAGGGAGCGTAATATTGGTAATCTGTTTCCACTTTCTTGCCCCATCTATTTTAGCGGCTTCATAATATTCTTTATTAATACCCACAATACTCGCAAGATAGATGACCATGGAAAATCCCACACTCTTCCACAGATTTACCAGAATGAGAATAAAGGGCCAATATTTCTTCTCTTGGTACCACACTACCGGTTCCATACCCAAAGCCTTAAAGATTACCTGATTAACCATGCCTGTCTCTGAGCTTAAAAGCGCATACATTAAATAACTTCCGATTACCCAGGAAATCATATAGGGAAGCAGAATAAGGGTCTGATAAACCTTCACCGAGAACTTGGAGGTAATTTCATTAAGCAATACCGCTACCGCTATGGAAGCTATTGTCCCCAATATAATAAAAGCCAGATTATACAAAATGGTATTACGAGTCATAATCCATGCTTCCGAAGAAGCAAACAAGTATCGGAAATTCTCAAATCCCACCCAGTCGCTCCTCAATATTCCCTTATTCCAGTCAATTCTCTTGAATGCTATCACCAGACCAAACATAGGGGCATAATCATTAATCAGCAGATAAAGAATGCCCGGAAGCATCATAAGATAGATAGGAATTGCATTTTTAATAATCAGATGTTTCTTTTTTTTCATAAACGGTCACCGTACTCCTCCCAAACTTCACCGGATCAGGATAAAAAAATAAGGCTGCCATACCGGTTTGTTTATTCCTCATGACACCCTTATTATATAAATTATTTTTAATTAAAAAAAGAAAATATCCGAACACAAATAGCATTAATCCGCACACTCTTATTCTTTAAGCGACTGACCGAATTCCCGCGGCGTTATCCCGTATTTCTTTTTAAATATTTTCGTGAAATAGCTATAATTATCATAACCACATTCGTACGCTACCCGGGCGATGGAGAGCTTTCCTTCTTTTAACAGTTCTTTGGCAAGGAACATCCTTTCCTCCTGGATGAAATCTCCAATACTGATACCCTCTTCTTTTTTAAACAGCCTTGACAGATAGTCGGCAGAAAGGTAAAAGACCTTTGCAAGCTGCTCTATCCGCAATTCTTCCTGAAGATTAGCAGTAATATAGGACTTTACCTGTTTTACTATTTCATCCCGGGAGACTGTCCCTTCCTGTTCCTGCCCTTCTCTGGCGATCTGTTTCATCCATTCCCTGCCGAATTCCTGATATTTATCATTCTCCCAGTTACGGTTTATTTCTCTGACCAGATGCAGGAGTTTCTCCTCTAGCTCCTCATAAACCATAGGCTTTACAATATAGTCCTTACAGTCGAGAGAAATTGCCCTTTTCGCATAGTCGAATTCTTCATGACAGGTCATTATGATGCAGACCGTTTTCGGATAACGTGTCCGAATCCATTCCAGCAGATCCAGTCCCGATCCGTCAGGCATCTCAATATCGCACAACACCACATCTATCTGTTCCTGCTCAAATAATTTCATACTTTCCTCTATGGATGTGGCCTTATATACTGACTGCAGCCCAAGATTTTCCCAGTGAATTCCCGCCATTATTCCGTTTATAATTTCTATTTCATCGTCCACTATCAACAGATTCATCGCACTTTTCTTTCCTTCCCTCATCCTTTTCTTCCACGTTACTCCGGCATGGTATCTGAATCCAGACCTGAGTCCCCTCTCCCTTCCGGGAAGTAATATGAAAACGCGCCTCCTCCCCGTAAAAGCTATGCAGCCTTTTTACACAATTCCATATTCCCACATGTCTTCCACGGCTGTCACAAATAATCTGCCCACAGGATATCTGCTCCAGCAGTTTCTCATCTATCCCTCTTCCGCTGTCACAGATGGAAATCCTTAAAGTGGAATCGGATTTTCGTATGATCACCAGAATTTCTATTTCTTCGCCGGGTTTCAAGGCATATTTTGTACTGTTCTCCACAAAATTCTGTATAATGAGCGGAGGTATTCGTTCCTCCATCAACTCTTCATCCACATCAAACATAATATAAAAGGCATTGGGATAGCGGATTTTCTGGACTTTGCTGTATACCTTTATAAAATCTATCTCAGACTGTATCGTGACAAATTCCGATGTATTACGGAGAGCATATCTGAAATATTTAGACAGATTTATGGAAAAATCCCTGATTTCCTCAATCTTATTATTCATGGTAAGACTGTATATGGTATTCAGCGAATTCAGAAGCAAATGGGGATTAATCTGAAGTTTAAGATTAATCAGCTGTTCCTTTTCTTTTTCCAGCTTAAGTTCATATGCCTCTATTTTCAAATCCTGGCTGTAATTAAGCATGCGGTTAAATGCCTGTTCAATCTGGCTGAATTCTCTGGTTTTTGAGAACTGCTGTATACGGTACTCCGTATTTCCATTTAATATTTCCTGCATTGCACAGGAAATATGGTTCATGGGAACAATAAAAACCTGCCTTAACAAAAGCATGAAAATAGGAAGAAGCACTAAAAGCAAAATGGATGAGTATAAAATAAGTCTGTCTCTCACAGATATCCTGCCTGCCATGCTGTTCGTCGGCAGAAAAAGCTCCAGCCTCGCATCCACATGCGAAAAATTCTCCTCAAGTATAGTATATCGGGACATTTTATCATTGCCGACCGTATTCTCCGAAAAGAAAATATGCTTGTCCCTGCCGGGAAGCCTCACCGCCAGCATATCCTGTATCTCCATGCTGTTGCGGAACTGTTCCCACAGTTCATCAAGCTGAAGGATATATCCAAGCTCCACATATTTGCTTTTATAAGATTTAAGCAAATACTGTACCCCATCGCATTCCAGTATATCCGGATTTGAATAATCCTCCTCACCGGACAGATTCTCTTCCAGAAATTCCTGCGCTTCCAACGGTATCTTATCCAGCTGTTTCACTATATAAATATCATTGTTATGCGGGATACGGACATAAAATCCGGCAGCAAGCGGAAAATATTTTAATAGATTATCCAAATCATCCCGCAGCCATACTCTGGCCTGCTGGTACCGGGAGTCCTTTTCCCCAAAACGCAGGGCCGCATAGGTATTATCCGCATATAAGGTGAGCTGGATATAATTTTCAATAGCTTCCAGACTGGTATCATACTGCTTAACAAGCATTTTCATACTGTTTTGTTTTGCATTTACCACCTGTTCCTGCGCTTCCTTCATGTTGACCCGGCTGGCTGCCAAAGACAGCGCAAGCGCAGGCAGACTGATAAGAAAAAACAGCAGTATAATCTGGAATTTCAGTGTATAGCGTTTCATTCATAGCCCCCTCACCACCAGGACACGGCCTCCGCAAACATCCTTTCTCCCAGGGTGTCTGCGCACTCCCTGCTATCAGATATATTTTTTTATGAATTCCTCCACCACATCCAGCGCTTCTTCACAGTTAAACCCTCCAAACCCGTGATTGGCACCCACAAGCTTCACAAATTCCACTGTCTTTCCCAATTCCTTCATTTTATGATACAGCCGACAGCTTTGGTTGAAGGGCACCAGCATATCGCTTCCCCCATGCATGATGAGCAGCGGCGGAGTCCCTTTTTCCCGGCTGAGATAATTCATGGGAACTGTAGCCTCGGACAGTTCCGGATTTTCCAGCACGTTTTTCCTGCCGATGACAAAGCCTTCCGGACTTTCCGGCCCGATATGATCCTGTACGCTGGGATAATAATTCATTTTGGCAATATCTGTAGGGCCATACCAGTCCACGATGCAATTTACCGCGGCAGACTGCTCCCGGTAAGCATCCATGTCCGGCGCATCATCTCCTGTAAAACCGGTCATCAGGGCCGTATGTCCTCCGCTGGAATCCCCCCACAGAGCCACTTGCTGCGGATCTATCCTGTACCTGGAGGCATTGATTCTCAGAAAGCGTATTGCCGTTTTGGTATCCTGCACCTGCGCAGGAAAAGGCGCAATATCACTGGGCCGGTATTCCACAATGGCGATGGCATAGCCCCGCTGGCTCATACGCAGAAGGGCAGGCAGATGACAGTACAGATCCTGCCTGTGCCAGGCGGAACCCTGGACAAACACGATAAGAGGCCACTGCCTGTCAGGCTCTTCCATCGTTCTGGGAATTAAAACCTTTAGATGCAGATTGATGCCATCACGGTTGGCATATACCTCATCCGGAAGAAATTCCACATCATAACCAAAGGTATCTTTCCATTTTACCGTCTTCACGCCCTCCGGCAATTCCTCCGATTCCGGAAAACTCTCCGGCGGGATCTGAAGCGGCGGAATCAATTTCAGTTCTTCCATTTTGTTATCCTCCTGTCGATTTCTCTTCAATCGCTGCCTTCATTGTATCACAAATTTGTTTTAGCCATGACTATTCTTTTCTTTTTTACATTAAATTTACGCAGATGTATCCTCTCCCAAAAAAGAAAGGCAGTCTGATTTACCGGGGCCATCCCTCAGCAAGTCAGCTGCCTTAACTATCAGGTATTTTCCGTTCGATCCCGGCTGTTTTTCAGCCGCTCATCCGCCGGCGGACAGGAGAACCTTTGCTTCTTGGCCGGCGCATTCATTTGGATCGTCATATTCGGGAATAAAAGATATATTCCCCGGGCCCCACCTGGGTTTCCACGCCGTCAATGACAATGGATGCCGGGGAAGGAGTGGTGATTTCATAACGGAATCTGCCCTCTTCCTGTTTCCACAGGGAACGGACAAGCCCTTTTCTTGTTTCAATGGAGGCTTCCAGCCAGTCCAGCCTGGAATCCGGCTTAGGCGCTATTTTCACCCGTTCAAAACCGGGAGCCTCTTCCACGGTATGGATTCCCGCCGCCTCTTCATACACCCAGTCAGCTACGGCGCCATAGGCGTAATGGTTGAAGGAGTTCATATCCGTACTCCAGAAGTCGCCGTTTTCCATAATGCCGTCCCAATGCTCCCATACGGTGGTCGCCCCTTTGGTTACCGGATACAGCCAGGAAGGGTACTCCGTACGCAAAAGCAGGGTATAGGCCAAATCGGTATGCCCATAGCTGCTTAGCACATGCAGAAGATAAGGGGTGCCCACAAAGCCCGTCTGCAGCCTGCTGCCGCAGGAAACCACCATATCCGCAAGGGCATCCGCCGTCTTTGCGGGATCTTCGGCCAGGTTGAAATGCACCGCCAGGACATGCTCGGTCTGGGTACGGTAATCGGTAAAGGTTCTGCGGAAGGTTTCCACAATATTCCGGTATAAATCTTCATAGCAGCTGACATCCTCGCCCAGCGCTTTTCCCGCCTTTACCACAAGAGATGTGGAATAAGCATAGAAGGCGGATGCTATGAAATCCGCACGGGAGGATCCCTTATAGCTTCCCACCGGCGCATCCAGCCCCAGCCAGTCCTCATAATGCTCGCCGCCGGTCCACAGATATTTATCCTTTGTTGTATTGGTGATAAAACCAATATATTTCTTCATACAGTCAAACTGTCTGGCAAGAATCTCTTTATCCCCGTAGGTCAGATAAATCTGCCACGGGCAGATGGTCGCCGCGTCATCCCAGGCGGCGCTGCCGCTTCCCACAAACAGTGTGGGCACCACATGTCCGATGGATCCGTCCGGGAGCTGATCCGCCGCCATATCAGCAAGCCATTTGGTGAAAAATTTATCCACATCATAGTTATAGCTTGCCGTCTTAACAAAGGCCTGCGCATCGCCGGTCCAGCCCATGCGTTCGTCACGCTGAGGGCAGTCGGTTGGCACATCCAGGAAATTGCCCTTCTGTCCCCAGATAATATTGCTGAAAAGCTGGTTCAGCATCGGATTGGAGGAACGCAGACAGCCGGTCCGTTTCATATCAGAATGTACCGCTACGGCGTAAAACTGTTCCGGCTTCGGTGTCCCCGGGAACTGATCAAGGCGGATATAGCGGAAGCCGAAAAAGGTCATTTTAGGCTTATAAGTCTGCACTCCGTCACAGCAGGTATAAAATATCTTCGCCTTGGCTGCGCGATAATTGGCATTATAGAAATTTCCGTCCTTATCCAGAACCTCTCCGTGTGAAATTTCCACTTTGTCTCCTGCCCTTGCGTCCAGCGTAAACTGGACATAGCCGGTGACCTCCTGGCCGAAATCCACAACCGTTTCCCCGTTAGGAGCCGTAAACACCGCGGCGGCCTTTATATATTCCTGTTCGGTAATCTCTTCCCCCTCTTGGGGAATCAGGTTATCCTTTGTCCATTCAAAGACTTCCGCCGGAAGATATTCCGCTGCTTTAAAACCGGCGTCAAAGGTTTCTCCGTCATAGATCTCACTGAAACGGATTTTGCTTTCTCCTGCCTTCCAGCTTTCATCCGTGCCTATGCAGGTTGTATTCCCTTCCTTATCCGTAATAACGATTTCCGCAAGAAGGCCTGCCGGAATGGCGGCTTTTTCCGCTTTCCCTTCCTCCGTAATCCATCCGGGCACGGGACTCCTGTACCAGCCCTTTCCCACAGTAACGGAAAGCCTGTTTTCGTCCTTCAGAAGCTGTGTAATATCATATACCTGGTATTGAAGCCTTGATTTATAGGAGGTCCAGCCGGGAGCCAGAACATACTGTCCTACCCTGCTGCCATTCAGGACTGCCTCATATACCCCCAGAGCCGTCACCCATAATTCCGCTTTGGCAATCTCCCTTCCCCCATTTTCTTCGCCGTCAAATTCCCTGATAAATACAGGGCAGACTTCCCCCATCTCCTGAGACGGCTTAATCCATTTCCCACTCCACTCCATATGTAATCCCTCTCCGTGCGCTGCAACGCACCTGCTGTTTATGAGTGCCGGACATGCATATTTTATCCGGCCTGAACCGCCGGCCGTCCAATGACTCCGGCCGCCGTTATTCCCTACAGGCTTACCTGATTTTTCCTGCCCCGGTACTGCTGGGGCGTACAGCCGAAGCTTTCCTTGAAGTTCCTGTAAAAGCAGCTGATATCCGAATAACCAACCGCAGCCGCTACCTCTTCAATGCTGCAAGTGGAATTCCCGATCATCCCCGCCGCCTGCTTCATCCTGAATTCTTTCAGCAGAAACCGGAACGTCTTCCCCGTCTCACGCCTGATATATCTGCTCAAATACCCTTCACTCTTCCCGAAATGCTTTGCCAGGCCTGTCAGGGTTACCGTAGTGTAGTTTTCCCGGATATACCGGACAATCACCGGCAAGGCCGCTTCGCTCACACTGATGCTGCCCATGTTTTCCATCTCCTGCTGATGGGCCTTCAGGGCCCAGCCGAACAAAAGCATCACATAGCCCTTCATCATCAGGTTTCCTCCGGCCTCCTGCTCCTTTCTCTGCAAAAGGCCCTCCTCACACATCTCCAGGACAATTCTTCGCAGCCGCTCATCCCTGCCGCAGCGCACCACCAATACCTGGCTGCTCCCCTTGCTGTAAAGCATCTGCCAGAAAAAATCCGAAATACTGTCATTTTCCAGCAGCAAACTGTAAAAGGCCTCCCCGAAAGTACTTCTCTTAAGTATTATATTGACAGTCACCGCATCCTCTTCCCACGTAAAAACCGCCTGGTTCATCTCAGGAGGAACAATCACAAAATCTCCCTCCTCCAACAGACACTCTCTGTCCTGCGTTTTCCCCTGGGCAAAAAAACGACACCTGCCCTTTAACGCATATACTACTTTAATAAACTTCAGGTTATGGTAAAACGGCGGGGCATAACGGTCATGAATAATAATAGAACATTCCATATTTTCATCGGGAAAACAATCCTGCTCCGTAAGAACATTCCCCATAAACACCGGCGCCTTCTCCCCCAGCTCATAACCGCTGGTATCCGTCCTCCGGAACTGTTCCTTAAAATCTTCCCAGTTCCACACCACATGACGGAAGGCCTCCGGATTAGCCAAATATATTTCCCGACAGCTTTTTTCATAATCCCTGAGAGGGATCAGTTTATTCTCTATTTCCTGATAATTCATCCGTTCCTATCCCTGTGCTTATATTAACCGAAATCAAATAACAGTAACTGCAGCTTTATTTCTTATAGAATCTCTATTTTCCTGTTTTCTTTCATAGTATCTTCTTTGTCATAAAAAGTCACTATGATTTTCTGCTGTCTTTTTATGACCTGTTTATACTAAAAGAACTGTTATGAAAGCAGGCCCTTACTCTCGTTTGGGAGTTCCCGGCCATCCCCTTCCCGCGGTCTCTTCCGGTGGCCTCTTGCTG
>ERZ772875.201-NODE-201-length-72619-cov-17.005540_pt1 | contig 72619 bp, 71 predicted proteins | sample MGYA00580585_ERZ772875 | MGnify/ENA primary metagenome ERZ772875 (study PRJEB29015, sample SAMEA2737736) | human gut metagenome | biome: human gut; feature: human-associated habitat; material: faeces | place: China | collected 2012 ... | reverse complement strand
AGCTTTTCCATCTTTTCCCGTTTTTCCCTGGCTTCCTTTGATTCGGCCGGTACTGTTGGAGCCTTGGATGATTTGACCTGTGATGTAGCCTTTTCTGCCTGTCTCTCGAAATTTTCCGCATTGGCAAGCAGTCCCTGTACCTTCTGTATCGGTTGGAGTATGGTCTGCAGGAAACCCATATCCAGTTCTGTCGGTGTTCCGTTCACTACAAGCGGCACCATGTTCTGCCGCGTATCCTCTTTCAGGCTGTTCCGCCTTGGCATGACTGCTACGCTCAGGCTGTTGTCCACTTTACGGATATTGATATTCAAATCCGTTCCTGCTGTAATCATCTGATAAATTGATTGAAAAAACATAATTGAAAAATTTTATGGTTATACATAAGTTTCCTTGAAGAATTCTTTCAGGACATCCTCCCTGTCCGGTCTGCTTGCAATATCACGCAGAGATTCCAGATAGTAGCCGATGTTTTTAGGTTCATCAACTGTATTGGGCAGGCGTCTTTTGACCGGTCTGATATGTTCGTTCTGTGGCCATACAGCCGGCATAACAGGAGCAGAAGATATACATGTACTTGTTTTCATATCTGTTGGTTTTATTGGTTAGAAAAACAGGAGTCCGACAATGAAAAAGATAAATGCTATCCTGACAATCAGTAGAAGAGCTCTGAAAAGAAATCCTATGATTCCTCCGGTGAGCAGGAGCATTGCAATCATACCTGTAGGCATGATACCTTTGTCTGTCAGCATAAGTATTCCGATAACCAGTACCAGGGTTACCGCATGCTTGCTGATACTTTCGATAATCTGTAGTTCCATAATCCTTAATTTTATGAATGAATAATCCCATCGGGATGTGTTTTCCCGATTTTATAGGCCTCCGGCCTCTTGGATTGCCTTTTTGCGCAAGGCCTGGCAGGAAAAAATACCGGAGCGTAGCGAGGATGATTTTTTCCTGTCCAGCCAAGCCCATGAGGGCAGCCTTGCGACAAAAGGCAGGCAATCCAAGACCTTTGCCGCTTAAAAGCGGAAAAACAGATTCTTTTCTGTACGGACACAAAAAATGCAGACCTTCCGGCCTGCATTCTTGTGGTTATATTGATATGGATGTTATTCTTCTTTTGTGGAATAGGTGTTGAAAATGTCATCGGTCATTTCCTTGGCGAGAGTCCTGATCCTATTAAGAAAGTCCTGCCCGGTTATCATTCCGCTTTCAAGTCCGGCCAGCTGTTTTTCCCAGTCTGCTGTAAGTGAAGTATCCGCAATTTTCTTTCCACGGATGGTTTCGTAGGTGAACATGCCTTTCGGGGTCGGAACGATATATTTCCCTGAATAACGGATATACTTACGGTTAACCAGTGTACGGATGATATTGGTACGTGAGGATACCGTGCCCAGTCCGTTCTGTTCCATGTATTCCACCAGTTCTGCATCCGTGAACGGATTTACCGGCAGCTGTTTCTTGTGCACCATGTTGCATCCGCATACATTCAGGGTATCACCTTTCTCCACTTCGGGGAGTTCTTTGACGGAATATTCCGATGTCGGGATCATGTCGGAACGCATGAACACATCATGCCAGCCGGCTTCAATGATTCTTGTTTGTTCGGCCTTGAAATGTTGCGCTGCACAAACCGCTTCAACATTTGTCGTTTCTATGCGGCATGGAGCCATGAATGCTTCAAGCATCCTTCCGGCTACAAGTCTGTAAACCTGCATTTCCTTTTCGGACATATTTCCGGGACGGATACCTGTAATGATGATGGCATGATGTACATTGGCTTTTTCTGCGTTTATTACGTGGCGGGACAAACCGGATATGTCAATACCTCCAGTTCCTTTAGCGGCAGGGAACAACTCCCATGATAGCAAACGCGCCATGATTGGTGAAAGCGAGTCAAACACATCTTCCGTCAGACAATGGCTGGAAGTCCTTGGGTAGGAAATCAGTTTCTTTTCATAAAGGGACTGTGCGATGTCATACACCTCTGATGCGGTATAACCATAGCGGATGTTCGCTTCCTTCTGAAGTTGTGTCAGGTCAAGCAGGTCCGGTGGAAGTATTTCCTTAACGCTGTGGTTGATACCTGTAATCTGTGCCTGATGTGCCAGCTTGCAGTCCTGGAAAAACATTGTAGCGGATTCTTTGTCGGGAAGATCCTGTGTGCGGCGCATCTTGAAAAGGATGCCGTCCTTTTCAAGGCTGATATAGATGGGCCAGCTGTCCGATGAAATATGGTTCTCCCTTTCACGGTAACGTCTGCTGATGGCAGCCAGTACCGGTGTCTGCACCCGTCCGAGTGAGTTGTTGCCGAATCCCGTCGCCTTGCACATGGCATAGCTGGCGTTGATTCCGAGAATCCAGTCCGCCTTGTTGCGGCTGTCGGCAGCAAGGAACAGGCTGTCGTAACAACTGTCCGGTTTGAGATTTTCCATGCCTTGACGCACAGATTCGTCGGTGAGAGAGGAAATCCACAGACGGAAACAAGGCTGTGTACAGTTCAGGTATTGATAGACATAGCGGAATGTCATTTCCCCGTCACGGCTGGCATCGGTAGCCGCAATGATGGTGTCACATGCCTGGAACACCCTCTCGATTACCTTAAGTTGGAGTACGGCATCAATCTCCGGTATCCATCCGTTCTCGGTGCGTGTATGCCGTACCATCAGCTCAAATTCGGACGGGATGAAGGGAAAGTCATTCCGTTCCAGTTTTTGGGCTCCGTAGTCCTTCGGCATGGCCAGTGACAGCATGTTCCCGAAAGTCCACGTAACCATGTAGCCGTTTCCTTCCACATATCCGTTTCTTACTCTGGTTGCACCGATGATTTTTCCGATTTCTTTTCCTACACTTGGTTTGTCTGTTAATATGGCAATCATGATAAATTCTGTTTTTATATCTTTCCATACGGACTTACCGTATGGAAAGAGAGATGATACATTATGGATTCTTATTTATTCACCTGAAGGGTTGATACCGTTTACGCTGATGACCGGATTTCCATTCTCGTCTTCAATCAGACTGAGTGTGGCGTCCATGGTCAGTGAAAATACAGGAGTCTTGATTTTAATGGACATGACATTGGTTTCCTCTCCCTGAAGGAGCAGGTCCATGTTTCCGTCCTTTTCAATTTGCGATCTGCTGATACCTACCGATTCCAGTTTTCCCCAGTCGATTTGTTCAGCCTTGTAGATATGATGATTGGTCTTGTTCATGTTCTTTCCTTTTTTAGTAATTGATGATTTGATTGATTTGAATTCTGTTCTGCTCAGACAGCCTGTTTTGCTCCCTTCTTCTGTTCCTGCTGCTGGGTATTGTCAGTCTGTGAAGCACGCTGTGAAGTATTGCGACGGACATCCGGATTCTCCTGGAAGAATTGCATCTGTCCGGTATTGGCATTGATTTTTATGTATGAATCGAACTGTTTGCCGTTGGGGCCTTTCATACCCGTTACGAGAATAGCCTTTCCGTCCTGAAGATTTGCTCTTTCCTGTGCCGAAAGCAGGTGTCCGTAAACCTCAGCCGGGATGGTAGGTGCCTGTCGTTCGTTGAAACCGTCCGGAGTTCTGGAATACTGTGGCCTTCCGCTTACAAGGTCCAGCTTGACGAATGACGAGAATTCCTCCCCTTTGCGGTTGATCATGTTCTCAAGATAGATGGGCTGCCCTTTTCGTAACGCTTCCTTGTCCTCCGGTGTGAGCTGTACCGAACAGATTTCCTTCGGTATGTAGATTTCTCCCGTTTCCGGATTGTGGCGCGTATATTGGAGCCCGCCTGTAACCTTGTCCATGGTAACGAAGGAAGAAAACAGTTCGCCGTTCTTTCGTTTCATATCCTCTACAAGGATGGTGTGTCCTTCGTTCAACGCTTTGAGCTGCATGGGAGAAAGCGGTACACCGCCGAGCGTCTGCTGGTTGAAGGCCTGGTCTTTCGGGAAGATAAATTCGATGCCTCTTCTTTCCGCACTGTATTGCAGATTGGCATTAAACTCTTTACCCTGATTGGACTTCATTCCCTCTACGAATATCTGTTCTCCGTTTTTCAGTTTCTGGATTTCGTCCGGAGTCAGGGTTACCCCTTTGATTTCATTCGGGATATAGACATGCTCCTGTCGGACGGCTACCAGTTCGTTGGTATTCTTGTCGATGGAAATCAGACACGGCTCAGTTGTGTTGCCACGTAGGTTAAGGTCAGCCACGCGTCCCATGTTCCCGCTTTCACGCAGGTTCTTCTTGTCCTCTTCCGTGAAGATATGTCCGAAATAAGGACGTTCCAGTTCCGGTTCTTTTCTGATACCGTGGATGCCCAGCATGACCTGCCCGCCGTTGGATATGAATGAAAGGCGTGCGTCCAGCTTGGCGGTCAATACTCCCGGAATATTGAGTGTCAGTGGCATGGTCTTGCTGGTCTTGTATCCTTTCAGCATACTGTCAAGCTGTCCGGATTGTTCCAGCATTTCCTTGGATATGCCGAATTTGCCCAGTTCTTCCCAGTTGATCATGTTCTCGTTGTAGCGATACGTGGGTGTCTGCTGGCGTTGCGGTTCCTGCTGTTCACGTCCCTGTGCGGCAGCTTCCACCTGTGATACCTGTTCAGGCTGTGCCTGCGCTGTCTGTTCCTGCTTCTTTGCCATTGTTGTTTCCTCCTCTTTTGTTTGACTGTTTTTCTGATTGTTTACTTTCGGTACGATTTCATAGCGTTTCAGAAACTCCTTTACCGCGTCTGTTTTCTTGCCTTCGGCCAGGTCCTTGAGAGCCTGTTTGTTCTGCTTGTAATCGTTGAAGGTCATGCGGATAAGCCTGAAATGCGTAGGTTCCTTCAGCTGGCTCCAGAAATTCTTGATGAAGTTTTCAAGGATACTCGAATTCTTATCGAATTTCAGGAATGAGTTCTCGTTCTTCTCTTCCGGTGTAACCGTCTGATAATTGCCTTTCTCGTCCATCTTGCTGATTACTCCCAAACCCTCCTTTGGGTCATTCTTGTTATGTACCAGCAAAAGCTCGTCAATTTGTTCCACATAAGGCTTTTCTGATTTCTTAGTCCGGCCTTGCCTTTTTTCCTTGTCAGGATTGTTTTCTTGTGCCATAATCTTTTGTTTTGAGTGACTACTTGATTTGTTTCACAGTCCAAATGTAAAGTGATAAATTGAATAAATGATTGATTTATAAATAGATGGCATCATAAGTCATTAGATGTCATCAGATGTCATGCTGGAGATAGGAATGAATGTAGAAACAGCAGGAAAAAAGAATGAAAAGAGGTAGGAAGGGTAGGAGTAAAAGCATAGCGAAGCCACCGGACTATGCAGATCGGAGGGAGCTGAAATCCCTGTCTTATATTGGGAGTTGATAAGCAGGCTATGTTTTTATTATTGAGTAAGGCGGATTTTCATAGTATTTATGAGGCCATATATGGAATATAAGGATAGCCGCCTTTGATTTACAGCTATGCGTCACGTCGGTCGCAGTTAATCCCTGTAATCTTTCATTTAATGCCAATCCGTTTGCCGCCGCATTCTTTTTCAGGTGAATTTTCATGGCGATAGCCATAAAGAAAATTCTCCTGAAAAAAGGAATAAATGCGGCTGGCAAATCAGGATTGGGATTTACCTTTGATGTAAGGGATAGACTATATTTGATTAATCAAATTGAATTTCTATTTTTACCAGGAGTGTAAGTCTTTATTTGGAAGAAATCAATTTCAGAAAGGTATTGCCGATTGACATTTCAAATGATTGTCGGCTAAATGTTTGTATATCATTAACAATCAGATTATGCTTGGTGATTGTTTTACTTATGACATTAAAAAGGAAACGTTGTTCTTCAGCAAGGAGTTTTTGATACTTTTGTGGAAATTCACTCATATATTCATTTGCTGAGGATATGAATTGCATATAATGCAGTAATCCGATTTTATCCTGTTTGTCTGGGAAATTATGGATTGCCCGTTCAATAGGGTTCTTGTAATTCTGGATAAACTCACTCCATTCTTTATCTGCCAAAAGTTCCATTTCTGGAGATAGGGCAGATGAAGGAAAGAAACAATTTTCTATAACCGTGTTGACTAATTGATTTTTTGATGGAAAATAATGCATGACCGCTCCTTTAGACTTGTTTACAGCTACGGCTATATCACAAAATGAGGTGTGCTTTATTCCTTTAGAAATGAATAGCTTGTACGCTTCATTAATTATTCGTTGTCTTAAATTAGGGTCCATCTCATAGCTACGTTATATAAAATAATAGCACAGATGCAATCAACAACCCAAACGCGGTAGTGGAATACCTTAGAGATGAAGCTGACGCACCTGTGCTATATATGAATATAGCGCAAGCTGTCATATCCCATCTTATCTCTTTGAAATTTTCCACTTTTCGTTTGAAAGATGATATATGATACTATACTATGTCTTTTTTTATCTGTGCAAAAATAAGTGATTTATTGTTTATTTCCAAACTTAAACCACACTTAATAGTACTGTTCCATAAGAAAAACGTCCGCTTTCAGGAACAATCAGTAGTATTTTTTCGCCAGATTTAAGTTCGTGTGTGTTCCAGAACTCATCCAAAATCGCAAATATGGCTGCAGAAGCGATATTGCCGACCTTTGGTAAATTTGTGAACCATTTGCTTTCGTCAATTCCGATTCCTGCTTGTCTCATTTCATTTATAAGTTTATCATAAAAGAACATTGAGGAAAGATGAGGGAGCACATATGAGATTGTATCTGGTGATATATTGTGTTTATCCAGGCAAGATTTGATATGTTTTACGCAATATCGTACGACATTATCTCTTAATAGTTTTACATCTTGTTTTACGACAAATAATGAACGTTCTACCCTTTCTTGGTTACTGAATGATTTCCAGCCTTTCAGTTCTCCGTCATCGTTACTTTCTGCTCCCATGAACATACATGTGGGTAGTTCATTTGCAAATGAAGTCATCTCAATCCACTCTATTTTTAAAGCTTTTCCTTTTCCTGGATCATTTTGGAGCAATACAGCGCTGGCACCATCACTTAACATGAAACGTAGAAAATCTTTTTCAAGTGCCATATAGGGCTGTGTACCTAAGTCTGCGCACTTTTCATATTCCATATCATAATTTTTTGAGAGAAGAGTTGCAGATGTTAACTCAGAAGTGCTACATACTGCATTTCTTTTTTCTCCAGTAGCGATTGCCCAAAAGGCTGTCTTGAATGCCTGAAGGCATGATAAACAGATACCTGAAGCAGAAAATATTTCCATCGGCTTATTTCTTAGTAATCCATGAACCATAGAGGCATGAGATGGAAGCATCTGGTCTGGACTTGATGTCGCACATGTCAACAATTCAATATCCTGCTCTGAAACAGAAGCGGTCTGTAATAGTTGTCGTATTGAACTTGCTGCCATTCCTGCATTTGTATGTGTAATTTCTTGATTTTTTGTGAGTGCATAATAACGTTGTTTGATACCATTCTGTTTTAAAATAATAGGTTTGACTCTTGAATGTTTTCCAGCAATCAATCCTAAAAAGTCTTCCATGTCTTCATTTGAGACTGGTTTATTAGGGAAATAGCAAGATGTTCCCGTAATAAAAACATCATTTTTCATTTTTATTTGTTTTTGATTAAGAAATATGTAAAAAACAATTGTTCTCTTAAAGCATTCACATCCAGTCCATTCCTTAATGAATCTTGATATGATTTACCCAAGAAAATCAATCTGATTTGTTGAACAAGCAAATCGGTATTGCAAGTGCTACGTATTTCACCCTCTTTCTGTGCCTTAACAACAACAAGTTTTAATTGTGCTAATTCATTCCTTTCAATTTCATTCAATGCCTGATGAAATCCGGGATAATTTTTTTCAGCTTGCAAAATCAGAGTCATATACGCACGTGTTCCATTAATATTTGCTTCTGGTAGAACAATGTGGGAAAGGTTTTCCATTACCTTTGCAATATTGTTAATGTATTGATTGAGGTATTCGAATAAAGACAGATTGGACAGATTGTTTGATGCCTGTTTTATTCTTTGCACATCTAAGATGTAGAAGTTGATTACATCAATAAACAATTCTTGTTTTGTCGGGTAATGATATGACATACATCCTCTTGACAAACTGAGACTGTTTTCTATATCCTTCAGAGGGACCATGCTGTAATCTTTTGTCAGAAACTGTTTTAATGCGGCCTCTCTGATTAATGCTTTTGTTTCTGAACCTTTTGTTCCTTTCATGACATTTGTTTTTAATATCTCACAAAAGTAGTTTTTTTTGGGGTGAAAATACATTTTATTTTCATATTATTAGTATGTATCTGTAAAAGAACCTAGTGAATAAAAGGCATTTATGAATCAAAAAGCTTTTTCATAATACCTTGTGCTACATCTTTTTATTTTTTTTATCCTTTATCGTAGCTCTTTTTTTTCTATATTTGTTTTAAATAAGCCGATTAGTCGGTTTGTTTGGCATAGAGGAACCCAAACAGAAAGTGGAATTTCAAATTGAGATGTTCCTCTATGTCTTTTTGTATTCCATCTTCTGCAATAAATCCTTTTATTTACCATAAAAAACCGACCAGACGGTTTTTATTGCAAAAATATAAATATTCTATATAAAAACAAAGGGAAAAGCCAATAATGCATCTTGTCAATTGGGATATATGGACAAAATACATTATTGTTTTTCCCTGTGAGGAACGATATGTTATTGAATTTATCTTGGAATCATTTTTACCTTGACTTGTGTCCCCTGAGAGTTCAGGATGCGGACTGGAGTCTTTTCGCCTGCTTTCAGATAAAAAAGAAGATAATCTTTTGCACGTTGAGATTCGAATAGACCTTTTTCATGGTATTCAGCAATCCATCTTTGAATTACAGGAATTTGCCATCTGTTCATCAGCATATAGTATCCAAAACGATATTCCGGATCGCCCAAAAAGATATTGAGTTTCAGATAATCCCACCAAAACTGCTTCTTGTTTTTACTTTTGGCGTTAAGCATGACTACCTGATTATGAAAGGTTTCACGTGGATAATCCGGATAATATTCCCAAACAAACATGTCTGGAACAGCATTTTCGTTGTCTTCCTTAGAAGGGATGAATGGCTGCAATACTTTCATGGAATCCTGTATTTTTTCGTATGTCTGGGTTTCGTATTCCTTGTAGTATATTAGACAATCTCTTAAACGTGAGGATGTATGATGTATCAGTGCAGTCCGTGCCCCAGTACAAGATTGGGAATTATTGTTTATAGCTGCCAGTTTTTTCATAAACCGGATTTCCGCTTTGGTTTGTTCCTCATGATCCTTTTTCATAAACGGATAATCCTGCCAAGCGATTTTCCTCATAGAACGGTGCAAGCTGGGAAGCTGCAAGGCTCCGTAAGCGCAGAAAATGGAATCACGGACAATCTTGTATATAGGGGTTCTGTCGCCTTCGTGTGCCACGTAAGGAAGATGATTTATGCTAAAGAGCTTTTCACCTTCCACAATTAAATCAGCTGAAATCGTCTTGCCTTCGTCCAAACGGCCTTGAATTTTGAAATTACGTTCTTGTTTACTGAAAAAGTCAACAGGTTGTACTGCCACTAACGTTACACAGTAATTGCCGTTATGTGGTGTGTAATCAACATTTTGCGGTGTCAATTTGGAAGCCAGTTCGTTCAGTAACTCAATTTTTCTGCTATTATTCATAGTTTATTATCTAATTAAGTGAAACATATTGTTAACGATGCAAATGTAGGGATTGGTATTTGGATAAGAGTTCCAAATCTTGATAAAAATCATTGCAAGATCAACCTGTTATTCTAAATATATAGTTTGTATCTGAAAATAATCATAAACTTCAATACTCCTATTTTGTTGTTTATATATTGGAATAAACTATATCAGAGACTTCAGTTATTGTGTTTATGTACATTTAAAAAAGCACTCTATAAGTGTTTATAGAATGCTTTTTTATCATGCGTATTTATAAAGTTTGGATTTGTTGAATGTTGGATTGGAAAAATGAATCTTCATTATGAGGGAATCCCTGAGTTATAAAGATCTCTGGGGGAATATTTGCAGCATCACCAATATAATTAAGGAAAATATGCAAATTGACATTATAAGCATATACCGTACATCCTTCAAGCTGGGGAAGTAAATCTGTCTCAAATGATGGTGTCATTCTGATGATAAGGTTCGTTTTAGGTCTACCTCCAGCATAAATCGTTTGCATATCAGAGTAACTTGTATCCCATACAAGGTTTTCGTTATAAGTTTGCACATTAGTATAGAGATTCTGTATCGCTGCAAGAATACAAGTATCAATTGTATCTGGGGTATTCTTGTTGTATGTTATTGTAAAAGGACGAGTATATACTATTGTTCCTCCACAATCACATAAATGATGTTTGAATCTAAATCTAATTACTCTGGCTACTTTCCAATTTGAAAGTGGGAGCATTACTAATTGTACTTTAGGTATTATCATAAGTTTCTTTTTTTGTATGTAATTTTTTTTTGATTTCTTTTCAAGACATATTGATTTCTTTTTGTAAATGGCGAAAAAATAAAATAGGATACAAACAAAGAATTAAGTTAATACTAGTTAAACGGATTAAAAGTATAACCTGTTGAATATTTTACTTGCTGCAAATTATCCTCAATGCTTTTTACATTTTTGAAGTTAGTATCTGTTAAGATATTAAATTGAAATTTGAATGTTGCAGAATCACTTGCAAGTACGTAATGATCATTCCATTCATAATCTATAATCGTTGGGAATTTGGAATCATCAATCAACGGTAAATCTGCGCGGAATATAAAACAATCTAAATCAACTTGAACAGATACTTCAGATTGTATAAGTATCGTGTCGCTGGATATTTCTCTTATTGTATTGAATGAGCATGAAACTTTTTCTATAGATGAAATTTCCGGATTTTCATATAATCCAGGGGCATAACCAGGATAGCTGTCGAAATCATTACTAGATATAAGATTATCAAGCATATCTTTAGAAATGTAATCTTGTATAAGTTGTATAAAATCTATATCTCCAAGGCCTCCATCCTGTTGTAATTGATTGAATTTCTCTTTAAGTTCAGTGGATCTGAGTATTATTTCATTGTCGATAAAGTTCTGTATGTCAGTAACCAGCCTGATAGAAGTAGGTGGTATACCATTAGAGATGCAATCGGCGATTAAATCTGTGTGCAGGCCTTTTTTGTCTTTATCGGCAAAATCCTTGGAGTTTGCCGTAAGGAAAATAATTCCGCAATTAGAAGAATATTTTTGTGTATGCTCCATAACACTATCCCAAATCAATGCATCCCTGTACCCTTTTGTACTATCCTTAAAAGGCTTCTTTTTTCCTAGTTCTCGTTCAACCATTATTTTATGTCCTGTATTTGGGTATGGAATTATACCAATACCAAGTTGTTTTATACGATTATTAAGTTCGTTTCGATAATTGGATATAAAACCTTTCGCATCTATAGGTGTTTGAGTTATTGGTGATGTTGAAAGATCAGACAGTTTTTTGAGAGCCTTATTAAATGAATTAATATATTCTTCAGCTTTTTCGTCGTATTGTTTTACAATTTCGTCGATAACTACTTCCGGTATAAAAATCTCATGTCCGAGAATGGTTGATGTGTTGCAAAGCGTTACTATTCTTGCTTTATTTAACTTGAAATCGAGGTGTATGACATTAGTGTCTATTATTATATGATTCATGATTTTAGCGTTTAATATATTCAACATAATAAAAGCTCAAAAAAACAAACCATTTGGTCTGTTTTGCAAATATATGATTTTAAATCAAAAAAGGGAGCGTTTACTTGTTATTTTCTGTCAAAATTCATAGCGTAATACATGAAAGATGAATAATTTGGAGAGTGTGTCGGAAAAACATCGTATATTTGCATTACAATTAAGAAAAGAAAGGATTTATAAATGGATTTTGAAGGAGAATATACCTTGCGGACAGCCTCTAATCAACAAAGCCGTGAGCCGGATGCCGTATATCCGGATGCCGTGCTGAACATAGCCCGCGATTCGGCTTCGGTATTCCAACTGAAGCGGAAATGGGAGAAGACTCCTCCGATGCTGAACCTGGCTCCCGACTTCCAGCGAGGTCTGGTGTGGAACCCCAAGCAGAAAAGCGAACTGATAGAATCCATACTGATGGGCATCCCCCTGCCGCTGATTTATGTAAAAGAGGATGAAAAAGGTGTATATATCATTGTGGACGGCAAACAGCGTCTGAACACCTTGTTCAGCTTTATCAACAATGAGTTTGCGCTGGGAAAGCTCACAATTCTGAAAGATAAAAACGGATGCCGATTTGATGACCTGTCTCCGTTGGAGCAGAATAAGATAGAAGACTGCTCGCTGACCTTGCATGTGATTAAGGCTCCTACCAGCGACCGGGTTACTTTTGACTTGTTTGACCGCGTGAACCGGGGAGGGACACGTCTCAACAATCAGGAAATGCGTAACGCGCTTTATCAGGGAAATGCAACAAGGCTGATCAACCGGCTGGCTGAAAAAGAAGTTTTTGTTGCGGCTACGGAACATTCCGTTCCCGCCAACCATATGAAAGACAAGTATCTGGTACTTCGGTTTGTGGCTTTTTACCTGTGGCAGGAGCATATTACCACAGACCCTGACACCAACGGACTGCTGGAATACAGGAGCAATGTGGAAGATTTTCTGGGAAAGACGATGCGTTTTCTTAACCGTCTGTCTCCGGAATACAGATTGTTTGAAGAACTGGACGCCCGATTTACGCGTGCCATGGAACTTGCCATACGGCTGCTTCCATCAGGAGGTTTCCGCCTACCTTCGTCTCCGGGTAAAAAAAGACCTATAAACATGGCTTTTTTTGAGAGTTTCGGTTATCTTCTGTCTAAATTAAACGGAGAGGGGGAACGCTTCCATCATCAGATTCTGGAAGTCTATACACAATTAATGAGCAACGCTGCCTATCTGGATACCCTTACCCGCTCTGTGGACAGTGGCGTACAGACCAAGAAACGTTATGAAATCATTAACCGATTTATTCATGAATTGAATTTATGCTAAAGAATTTGACAATAAAGGATTATAAATGCCTGACAGATTGTTCGCTGGAGCTGAAACCCCTGAATCTGCTCGCCGGTCCGAACTCGTCGGGAAAATCTACCGTATTGCAAGCCCTGTTGACCGTTTCGGATAACGTGACGGAGAAAGAAGGGAAACACGGCTTAAAGAACCGTTGGCTGGAAGCATCGAATTTCAATGATGTGAGGAACTTTGTAACCAACGCCAAGTCCTACACAATCAGTATCTCGTGCAATGACGGAGAAGAGACTACGCTTTGTTTTACTCCGGGGGATGATTCGTTTCAAACCACTCTCGTGGAACAAGCGGCCGGAGCATCCCCGGATTTGTTGAAAGTTTTGGGAAGCCTGTTATACCTGCCGGCCACACGTCCCGGCGGGGCATATATGCAACCCGTCAATTCCGACCCGGAAAACAAGCTGGGACGCAATGGGGAATATGTGATAGACTATTATGCCAAGCACCGTCTGGATACACTGGATGACGCTTTGATTTTGACTCCCGGCACCCAAACACTGGAAGGGCAGGTGAACCGCCAACTGGAAAAGCTGACCGGCTATCGGCTGGTGGTGGAGACATCAGGGAACAATCACTATGTGATATATGAGACGCGCAGTGGCAAACGGCTCTACCCTTATCATGTCGGCACCGGGGTGAGCTTTATTACGGAAGTAATCATTGCCTGTTTCGCAACTCCGAAAGGCGGTACGGTGATTGTGGAGAATCCGGAAATCCATCTGCATCCGAAAGCACAGGCCGACCTGATTGACTTTATGGCACAGATTGCGAAGGCCGGCGTGCAAATCATCATAGAGAGCCATAGCGACCACCTGTTTAACGGCATCCGGCGTCTGATCAGCCAGGAGAAACTGACTTTGGCCGATGCCGGTGTGTATAATTTCAGGCAAGGCGAAAACGGACTGACACATGCCGAGCCTGTGGAATTTACCCCACAAGGAGGAATCAAGTCATATATTCCCGGTATGTTTGAACAGTTTGACATTGATTTGGACGCCATCTTGAAGCTATAAACTATGGAAGGTATCATCATCAACGAATTGTCATTAAACGGCCAGTTCAGTGACAGTCAGGATTTCTGGAAGAACGGAATTCCACTTTTCCATAAGGCGCTACAGGACGCTCAGTCATTCGGTATCATGTATCTGTTCAAAAAAGGAAACTTTTACGGGGCGCAAGCCACTCCCGATAAGACCCTTCACGATTTGCTGACAGCACCGGAGGCCCGTATCATTGATGAAGCCAAGCGGTATAAGAGCATATTGGCACGTGCCATCTGCAATCCGTTTTGGGATAACGACCCCCGGCAAGACCTTGATGCGCATTATCGGGTAGATGAAAAAGAAGTGTCCGGCAGTTCCGTTGCCGAGGCTGCTACCCGTTCTGTTTGCCTTCTGTCATTCATAAGGTCTCCGTATGAAAAGAATCCGATTGTCGTAACCAAAGGTGAAGAAACAACCGAGGTAGGAAATATCTGGAAAGAGAAGCAACTGTACTCTATCCTGTTTGAAAGGGGCGAACTGTCTCTTGAAAAGTATATTACCATTCGCTTCAGCGGCGGCAAACTTGACTTCAGCCTTATTGATGACACCTATGGATTTTCACTTATTGACGATGAAAACCGAAGCGAGTTTATAGATTCATTCCGCAAGGTTGAAGAACTGAACTGGAGCGCGATTGTAACGGACAAAGGCTTGGATTATAAGACATATAATAAGAACAGGAGAAGCAGGCATTATTTTTCCGATGAGCAATGGAGAAAGGGAATAAAGAAATTCAGAATCACCCAAAGGAACAGGTGCTTCGGATATGTGGAGGATGGTGTTTTTTATGTGCTGAGGTTTGATTTGGACCATGAGTTGAGTGATGTGGGGTAATGTTTTGTACAGCCTCGGTGTTATTTTTAATAAGGATAGTAGGCTGTCCACAAACTCATATCCGTTTTAGATAAGAGTTCTTGGGCAGCTTGATTATACCTTTCTTATTTTACAATTAAGCAAACAAACGCTGATTTATAAAGATTGGCATCTTGCTTTCCCCATATACTTTCAGAGGGAAATATGAGGATTACGAACCCTAATGCTCATAACCAGCAAGCTATAACGAAGACGGTAAATTCTTTCTCTTTAAAATTACCCCATGTCAGAATCTTTTCCATTTATGTAAAGGTGGAAACCAGCTTGGCGACTGTGCTTTTACCGCTACTCTGGTTGCCGGTAAAGGCAGTCACCTTACTTATATCTATCCTTTCGTCCGTTGCAGATGTTGTCGCTTTTATCGGATCGAAATCTTTAACCTTGATTCTACTTATATATTTGTTGTATAGACTTACTGCAAAGATAGTATTTCTGAACGAGATGACCTGATAGATGGCGGGTCTCATTTCCCCTGAACATAAATGCCTTTCCAATTTCCCGGGAAGTGTTTTTCTGCCCACATGCAGTTGAATCTTTTGGGTGAACAAATGGAATTTGCCGCATAAAAAACAGCATAGAAAACAGAATAGGAAGGATTCCCTTTATAGCCTTCGACATCTGCCAGAATCTCGTCCATAGTCCTATTGAGTTCTTTTTCATCATTCACATATTTGAATTCGACTGCACATTCCAATGAAGGTATCAATATATCCGGATTATAACATTTGGCTGTTTGCTGAAATTTATAATGGCTACAATCTTTATTGTCAGGAAATGCTGTCTTACAGATTTGTATCATGGGTTTATAGACCTCTGGCTCGGATTTTGGCTGTATTCCAAAGTCTTTAAGCAGCGTAGCAGTACTATTTAAAATGTTTTCCAAAATGTCAAATTCTTTGCGAGCATCTATAATGTAGAAATCATCGAAAGCATCCAGATATTTTCTGTAAACATGCATCAGCTTGCTATCCATATCTCCTGTATCTGATAGTATTTTTCTTTTTGTCTCGTAGAACGGTGTAATTTCTGCCAAGAAAGCATTATAATAATTAGGGAGATGTTTTGCCTCAATGTAAGCCTGTACCAAAGGAAGCAGTTTTTCAGCCATGTAAATCAAAGATTCTTCTTTTTCTTGTTCTTCCGTTTCATAATCATGGCATTCTTCTTGGGATAATTTGGAAAAATCAGGTGTTCCGTATTCATTAAACATCATATAATCGTAGTGGCTACGGTCGAATGCGGTCATTATTCTTTTTATTTTCTCTGCCAAATGTTTCATATTTGCTTATTTATAGGTTAAAATAGACCAAGCGGTCTATTGCAAATATACTCCATAAAAGTGAGAAAAGGAAATGTTACAGGTAATTTAAACTGCTGGAAGTTGGATTATAGTTCGTTAAAAAAGAAATCGTTACGAATCATGGTATGTTCCATAACGATTCCCTGAAAATCAGAAGCATCCACTTGAGCGCTTGAATAAATTCAAGATAGTCAGTAAATATGTGCCAGCTGATATTGGAGCGGACGGATTTCGGAAAGGTTTTTATTACCACTTGTCTTTATTTGAAAAGAAATCTGCCATTGAACTGTAATTTGTCAATGGCGGATAATTGGCTATTTAGACATTCTTCAAATAATAAATTTTTATCCAAAAGAAAAGTATAGTTATATTTTGTTGAAAAAAATGTGTCTATGATAATTCCATTTCTAATAAATTAATATATTGTTTATTTTCATTTCTTAGTATTATTCCAAATGCATCAAATGCATTTGATTTTAGAAATTGTATATTAACACTAGTACCATTTAATAATGCTATTTTATTATTCTCGTCAAAATGAAACTCTTCATTAAAATCGATATTTGAATTAGCCCAAAGAAAAACTTCAAAAAGTTGATCATTATTTGTGTATTTTTTTATTTTTGATTTTTGAGAATATGCTATTTTTTCAATTAACAGTGGAGTGTATCCATGTAATTCTTCATCAAATAAGACAATCTTTTCATTATATCCTTGTCTTTTTGCATAAACTTTTAATGGTGATTTATCCTCATTTATAATTGAACCATCTTCACATAGTATACCTTCAAAATAAATAGAGAACCAGAAACATTTATCAACACATAATTGTCCTTTCCAAGATAAGCTATTAAACCAATTTTGGTATTTAAAATCAGGAAGAGTAGTTATTTTTTTTGTGTATTTTTTTAAATAAATTGGTGCATCCATAATCAATGAGCTTTTTTAATTAAATCATCTATTTGAGTTTTTATTTGATCAGCATTATAAGGCTTTTTAATGACTATAATTTCTCCTTGCATTTTTGGAGGTAATTGTCCTTGAGCAATTGCATTTCTTGAAGTTAAATTATTAAATTTCGCATTCGTTTTCATGTCAGACTCAGATGCTATTTCAATGACATGTACTCTACCATATTTATCAATAGCTGTCACATCAGGACTTCTTTTTGGGGTTGTTGGTATTCCTGTAATAGCTTCATATGATCTATTTAAATGAATTTCAGTAAATTCTCCAGACATAGCTAGTTTGTTAGCTATAAATTCAGACATTTGAGCATGTCCTGGACCTGTTGTTTGCCCTTTTCCATATATTGGAATTCCATTTACTTCCCTTTTTGGAGTTAATCCAAAGATATCAATCCAAGTATTTGTATTTTTTACATATGTATATAGTGTTGGATTATTTCCAGCTAAACCTATTAGATCTTGGTTAACATAGCCTCCAATATCTGATAAGTAATATCTAAACCTATTATAGTATAGTCCCGTTTCTTCGTCCGCATACTGCCCCTGAAACCTGAACGGACAATCGAACTCCGTTCCCTTGTCAACGGCAAGCACTTTTCCGTAAATGTCCAGCGTGCAATCCCAGGTCTTGTTTCCCTGTTCGTCGTACATCTGGATGGGTGTGCCCAAGTAGTCGGACACGATGGAATACTGCTTGCTACCCTGTATCTTTGCCGCAGGTACAAACGTGCCTGCCTCGAACACCCAGGTGGTAACATCTTCCACCGGCTCTTTGGGAGGAGTGTTTTCCTCTTCGTTCGACTGCAAGCCAACGGCTTTATAGCACCATTCGTGCAGCGGCACGTTTCCGTCCCACACCCAGCGTGTGACCTTTCCGAAATACCTCTTGACGGTGCGGCGTCCCAATGCATCGTAGCGGAATTCCACGGGCCTGCCGTCCGGACGTATCACTTTCTTCAGCATGCCGTTGGATGCCCACTCGTAGAGCCATCCCATGCCCGTAGTCCGGCAGCGGATGCCGCGTTCCCTCTCCATGCGCTTACGGTCATGGGTCACGGCGTTGTCCTGCAACTCCTTGAACTCGCGGAAAACGAGGTTCCCCTCATCGTCGTAGTGGTAGAAGGATGACTGGTCTTCCAGCAGCCTTCCTCCCGGACCGTACTTGCGATCTTTCTTCTCCGGTGTCTCAAAGAGATTTCCCACGAAATCCGGCACGCGGTAAATCGCGTCCGTAGCTGAGCCTTTTGTGGTCTCCTGACGTATTAGGAAGTCAAATCGGTCATAGTCATAGCGCATGACCGTTCCCGTCAGCTCGTTTTCTTTTGAAAGCAATCGGTTAGCGATGCCCCACTCATAACGGTATGCTCCATGCTCGATGTTGCCCGCGCGCACTGATTTATGCACCTCGCGTCCAAAACGGTCACGTTCTGTTCTAACAGTGACATTACCTGAATAAGTACGTTGAACTTCCAGCCCCGTATTGTCACGGACCCATAAAGCTTGCCAGTTTTCGCCTGCTTGCATACTTTGGAGGTTGCCTTCCTGATCGTAGGTATGGTGAATGTCAGCTCCCAGACTGCTAGTAATGTGCGTACAGTTGCCTTCGTTATCATAAGTGCGGTTGACAGTATATTCTCCCTGTTTTTCTTCGATAACCAATCCTGTTTTTTTGTCACGTGTAAACCTCAGCTTGTTTTCGCTGTTTTCAGCTTTGATAAGCAATCCATCCTTATCGTATGCATATAATGCTGTTTCGCCATCGTATTGTTCTTCCTTTAGGATGTTGTCCAGTCCGTCATACAAGTATCTTGTCCATTTGCCTCCGGGACGGTTCACACGTGTAATACGACCGGAACCATCACGTTCATATTCGCGCCTCAATCCATCAAAGCCTATCTCAGTAATGACTTGTCCCAGTCCGTCCAGCTCAAAGAAATAATTTTCACCTGCCTCGTTCCCAATACGGCGGAGCTGCAACTCGCTGTTGTAACCGAAGGTGATGCGGTGGCGTTCCTGCTCTCGGCTTTTCAATATGCCTAAAGCTCCGTAAGTAAATTTGACTTCACGGATATTGTCCTTGGCATGAATCATGTTGCCCATAGCATCGTACTCAAAATGGTGTACATTGCCATCAGGTTCCTCTAAGCGTACCAAGTTGTCTGCGCGGTCGTATGCGTAACGTGTGATATTCCCTTTTATATCTGTTGCTTCTATAAGACGGCCGTGGTTATCATAAACCCAGTGGCGGAAAAGCCCATTGGGAAAAACAAGTGATTCAAGTTCATAATGGGAATTGAATAATAATGTATATACACGTCCTTGCCCGTCTGTAATGGTATGAAGTAAGCCATTTTTATAAGAATATCTGATGGTTTGACCATTCATGGTGGTACGACTTACAAGTCTGTCCTGTTCGTCATACTTCCATGTGAGTTGTCTTCCTTCCGGTGTACGCAAAGAAGTCAGATTGTGGTTGTTGTCGTATTGCAACCAGGTATCTTCACCGTTTTCATCTGTAATACGAACAGGAAATCCGAAATCATTATAAATAGTCTTTCGGGTGTATCCTTCTGGATTGACTATAACTTCCAATTCTTCAGAAGCGTTGTAACGATAACGAGTTATTCCACCATTGGCATCGATAATTTTATAGATAAGTTTGTCAGAACCATAGAAATATTCAGTGACAGCATTTTCACCATTACGGATACGGGTTTTTCCTTTGCCATAATGGATATAGTATTCCATTACACCGCCATCACCCCATGTATGTATGCAGCGTGCGTTTTCACCATTACCCTCATATTCCCAATGAAAGGACATACCGCCTTGGTTGATAAGTTGTATCAGTAGATGATCTTCTTTATAAAAGAAATATTTGCTGACATTGAGGGCATCAGTGGTTTCAATCATATTTCCTTGTTCATCGTAGCGATAGCGTACAAGCTTTACTTCTTCATTATCCTGTTTTATAGAAACACAGGTAACCCGTCCGGCATCATCTGTATCTACTTTAATATGTTCACCACGAGAAGAAATAATTTCAACCAAGCGTCCAGCAGAAGCATATTTAAGTATGACAGAGAAACCGTCACGTGTAGAAATGGATGATACCATACGGTATCCGAACTTATTTTCCAATCCGTTGAAACGGTATTGATATCCACGACTGTCAGTGAGTTGATAACCATGCGAATCAAGTTCCCATTTCAGCTGTTCCTTTCGGTCTATCCATTTTTCGCCAGCAAGAAGTACGGGCAAATAAGATTCACGCCCATCTGCATGACGAATTACAAAAGCTTTATCATTGATTTGTTTTACTCCCATATTATAGCTATGATGCCAATTATAACCTAATGGACCATCGACAGCTGCATCACTATAATAGGTACGTTCCCATTTAATTGGAATTGGACCAGGAAGTTCAAAGTCCACATTCGTATGATAAACTCTTCCGGTAGCTGCATCTACAGGTTCTCCAAAAGTTTTGCACTTAATGGGCTGTAGGATATCTGCCAGTTTGTTTTTCCCTTTTTTACGTAAATTGTTTATGAGATCTTGAAACTTATCTCCAATCTTTTTCCATATTTTGCCAATGCCTTTCAGCCCCAATTTCATGGTTAGGGCAAACAAATCAATGGTAGGAGGGCCGCCTACAAGCACAGGCTTTCCCACAGAAGTTATGGTTGAAAGCATGGAAGTCGGTGCCATCAGAGCCTTGCTTACCTTTTTAGGCTTTCCTTTACGTGGAATGGTAGGGATACCGACCAGATTACAAGAAAGCGAAGGATGAGTAAGTGTAGAACAGGGAGCACCGTCTGCCAGGACAGTAGAACTTCCCATCCACATTTCAGATTCCGACATACCACTTACCAAAGGAGCCGGGTGAAGGACAAAAGCCGGAAGATGTAAAATACTGATTCCTGCCTGTGCAATCCACTGATTATGTACCTTTACGGAAGGAGCCATTCCCTTCAATACATTGCATGCTACACCTGCTATACCAGAGGTCGCAGGTGGTATGGCAGCGGCAATGCCCGCCATAATATCCGCCATAAGGTCATAGATTTTCCCAACATGCGGAACCGGCATAACAGGAGAAGGCGGCGTAACAGTGGGATGCATATCAATACCTATGGAAAGGTCGCCAAATTTGGCAACAGGCATCCCGGGCATGGAAGGGAGCATTCCGCCCAACCCTGCCTGAATATTATCCAAAGCTGCTTTGGAGTCTGCAAAAAGGTCGGCAAATCCACGCTTGGCACTGCTGCTTTGAGCTAAATCATTGAATGGCATACAGGTAAGTTTTGAAGTGAAAAGGCAACCGGAAGTCAGAAAAGAAATCCCAGTTGCCTTCAGAAAAAGTTATTAAATTCAAGCATCCTGAGCATAGTCGCTGTTCCAGTCATTTTCATCATCACCCTTGGTTCCTTCAAGTTTGATTACAAAACTCTTTGCAGGGAAGTACGGAGTGAGGTGAATATCCAGGAAGATGCGGTCTTTCTGTTTCGGATCACGTTCAAAACGGAGAATCTTGAATTTTTCGATAAGACGGCCAGGACCTTGGATGCTATCAAGGAACTTGCTGATTTGACTGCGTAAATCTCTTTCGGCTTTACTGTTCCAATTTTCAAATGCACGGCGGTTGAGGAAGTCCATTAATACTTTAGTTACCCAATCGAAAACACGGACTACCGAATAAGTCTGTAAACCCAAGTTGTCACCATTGAAAAGTGTTTTGGCTGAGAATGCCATTACTTTACCGTATTCCTTAACCATCGGAATCAAACCAATCTTCTCGATTTCTGAAATTTCACTTTTCTTCAGATTGAAAGCAACTCCGTCAACTTCACTCATTGAACCATATTTCTTACCGGCTGTTACTTGTGCCATTACTGTCTTATAGACACTGCCTGCTAGTGCAGCAGAAGGAGGTACAAGCAGATCTTCGGTTTCACCCAATTCTGCATAGCGTCCTCTGCCCACTAAATAGTTACAAGTCATACATACATTTGATTTATATATGTCACCTCCGGATAAATTGGAGTCAAAGAACATTTCAATAACATCATCCGGTTTTTCAAGGTCGGCAAAGTCTGTGTAGATCATTACTTTGTTATCGTGTGCAATCTTTGCCCATTTCTCAACAACCTTGTTTGAACCCAGAAAACCAGGGATAACCAATAATGAGTAGTTTGTTCTTAAGTCAAGGCGGTCATAGTTGGCGCGAAGTTCATTGGCAATCGCGTCAATAAAGAAAGAGTTGTCAAGATCTGTAATCTGAGCCATAGATGCATTGACAATGGAAACATTCTTGATTTTGTCCGAGTCAGTGTTCTTGTAGAAGAGCATGACTGTACGGTACGATTTTTCCAACTGTTTGACTTCCTCTACCGCTTTGAGTTGGTTTTGTGAAAGTAAATCTGATACAGCTGCTGACTTTTTCTGACAAGCATCAATCATTTCTGTGATAGATTTGCCGCTTTTCAGCATTTCTACCCACATTTCAATACTCTTTGCAAGTTCTTTACGTTCAGCCGCTTTTTCATTACTGGTCAAATAGATATTGCGTCTTGCCTTACGCTCTGGATTGAGGTTCTGTATTCCATCTACAGAAGATTCCAATACATTGAAACCACCAAATTTGGCAAGAGCCTGTAACTCAGTATTTAAGTTTCTGGTTTGTACGGCAGCAACTTGTTGTTCCGCAGCTTCTATTTTAGGATTCTGTTCACTCATAACTATCATTCATTTACAGAGTTAGACTTTTCGTTGTTTTTCAGTTCGTCCAGCATGACTGAAAGTGCATTGACAAAGGCATCACGTGTAGTGGGATTCTCCAGAACCCGTTGCAGAACCTTGTTTGAACGCAAAGACTTTTCCATTCTGTCTGCAAATTGTTTTTCAGCATTCAGACTGGATAGAAAAGGACTATGTTCTGTCATCTTGGCAACAGAAAAGTCACCAACATTGTTAAAACGGAAGTTCTCCTCGACTGGTGCTCCGTCCGCATCAGAGAACTCAATATCTATTTCCGGCTGGAAATGTGCAAAGACTTCGTCAATGTTGGTAAGACCTGTTACAACTTCAGGTGCTACCGGTTCGTCCTTTGTCAATTGCTCAACCATTAAAGTTCGGTTTTGTGGAATATCCGCAATACCTTCGGATGCTTCGAGTTTTACCTCGTTTCCGCCGATTCCATAATTTCCAAGTTCCATACTATTCTAATTTTAAATTAAAAATATGTTAACTATTTCTCTTGATTTTAACTGAATATGTTCTTCTTTCTTCTGGCCTTGGCTTGTTGCATGGATGGGTTATCAACAAGTTCCCTCCAATCTTTGCCAAGCCATTCCTGTAATTGTTTTTCGAGTATTTCTATGTCTGAAGGAGCCCTTACTTGTTTACCTGTATGCAAAGCGAGATAAGCGGCATAGGTAAATGTCGAGTTTCTTCTAATGTTTTCAGGAAGATAACTTCCGCCTGCCAGTGATAGTAAAAAGAACTCGAAAGCACTTTCCATCTTGCCCTCTTCATAACGCAGGAATCCACACATACGGTAACCTTCCATCACATAGTAGGCATCTTTTTGCTCAACAGCTTTCAAGGCTATCTTCTTATATAGTGAAATCGCTTCGTCACGCTTCTTTTCTGCGGTAAGTATGGCGGCCTTCATGGAAGCCGCCATTTTCCAGTAGCTATATCCTGTCGTATCACCGCCCATCATAGCCTTTTGGGCTTCATTAAGAGTAATTTCACTGTACTTCATGCTGTCCTTATATTCTCTGATGGCATAGAATGCTTCAGATGCAATAAACAGTGAAGATATATAGATACCATTGTCTTTTAGTTCTTTGGCTATGTCCAAAAGTTTGTTGACTTCCCTTCCTAACAGTTTTTTATCCTGTTTTTGGGTACAGTCCATTACAACGGTAACCTGTTGTTTAAACTTGTTTTCGGGAGCTGTAAGGTCTCCTCCGGCATCTCCTTGTGCCATACGGTTGCGCAAAGCCTGAACCAGATTGAATTTGGGATAAATACAAGCTACCATCCGCGAGTTGTCAAGTCGTATGCTACGGTTCCCAGCTATATCAATAGTGGCTAACCGAATTCCTTGTGGTACACCTTCTGATAAGACTTTTGAGAACCATTCTGTACGTTTCGGACCTTTCAATTGTCCGGGAGGGAAATAGATGCAAAAGCCGGTGTCTTCCAGTCCGGAGATACAGGATTTTAGCCGTAGCATCTCCTGCCATAAGGCAGCAGTAGTGTGAGGAATGTCTGTCCGGGGAAAATACTCTCCGGTTAATAGTCCGTCCTGTTTCAATGCCTTGAGAACATCATACTTTTCGTCAATTTCTTCTGTAAACCAGCTGACATATTCTTTCCAAAGTTGCTCTGTGAATTTTTCATCATCGCCCTCATATATCGAGTCAAAGCGGAAAAAAATGTCATCAAACTGTCCTACCGGGGAACGCTCTATTTCAAAAAAACGATCAATCAAATCTACGTCTGTAGCTTCGACAACCCATATTGCCAGCTTCCAGTCTTTACGGACTTCTATTTCAGCCCAGTAATCAACCGCTTTATAGTATTCTTGTATAACAGATGCTGATGCTCCCATATTAGTTTGTTTAAGAGTTTATTTTTACGATGCCTCCTGTTACGGTAACATCGGCTGTACCTTCTATGGACATGTTGTTGGCTGTAACTGTACCTGCTTTGCTGGTTTGCTCATATTGACTTTGTGCTTCAACCTTTATATTTGTCCCGGTTGTAGCTATGGCTGTCTTTTCTTTACTGATAATCAGATTTTCATTACCAGAAACAAATGCAATGTTCTTTTCAGCTTCGAGACAGATTGTTTCGGCCTTCATGCCAATGGATTTATCCTCCATTGCAATTATTGATTCCGATTCGTTTGTGATAATCACACTCTTTTTCGCCATAATGGTAATGCTGTCCTTTCCATCAAGAAGAATCAGTTGTTTTCCTGTCTGGTCTGTTATGGTAATACTTCCTGCTTCATCATTGAAGATGATAGCATTACCACTACGGGTAATGATTGTTTTAAGCTGATTGTTATCACCTCCTCCTTGTCCCGATCCTGAGTGGAACATGGCTCCGGAAACATAGGGGCGGTCCGGGTTTCCATGTTCATAGCCAATCATGACCTGGTCACCAACCTCCGGTACGAATACAAGTCCGCGGTTTTTGCTTACGGCATCACTGGTTCCGGCATTAGGGCTTTGTACTCTGATCCAATTTGTAGTTTTGCTGCCTTTTTGCCATTGAAAGTGCACCTTAACTCTTCCTTGCCCTTTTTCATCTTTATTTTCCTGAACTGTAGCCAGCTCCGGCATTGCTGTAGGAAACCTGACATCAGATACGGGCAGATTTGTTGTATCGCTTGGAATCCCGAAAAATGTATTGGAGTAATGACCGTCCCTGTGTACTTCGTGAATAATTTCCGTTACAAGATATTTTCCGAGCGGAGAAAGTTTCATCTTGTCGGGGAACGAAACATCAATTATTTCGCCGATTCTGATACGGCAAGTCTTTCCTGTACCACTTATATTGAGCAGTCTTGCTCCAGAAGCATTTCGTACTCTTTTCATCTGGTCGTCAAGTTCTGCCTTATCCTTGATATGTGGATTGGCTGGGGATATGACTTTCACTGGATATGCCTTTTCTGAACGTGCATGTGCAATAGATTGAAGATCGCTCATCTTTTCCGGCTTGGCTGGTGTATCCGCATTATGTTCTTTGTTCTCCTGCGCTACATAATCGTATCTTGCAGATTTTCCAGGAACCATATTGGCTATCAAGCGAACTTCCTCAAGATCTACGTCATATTGAAGTTTTGCCGTATTAATATTTTCCGGTTTTCCGAAGTAAATTTTATTGCCGTCATAATAGAACCACTCGCCATATAACAAAGAAAGGCGGTTCATGAATGCAAATGCGCTTTCGTTGTATTGTGCCAGATATGAAATCGGGTTCGTATATTTAGGTGCAATAACTATTTTCTCGTTGCCATATTCTTGTGTCGCTTCATTAATGATTGCAGATAATGATTGTTCAGTCCATGAATCTAGTGTGCAGTTACTGTCGAACAGAATTGTGGGGCTTTCTCCATGAATCGCTATACCACCTGCCTCGCCTTCACTTCCAATCATTTCAACCTTAGTTACCACTCCTTCAAATACATAACTGTCACTAGTCTGCCGATGGGTAAACGAAATAGTGATAGTCTCTCCAATGAAATTGATGAATTTCTCAGGAGTCTGCTGGAAGGTATTGTTCGGTGAAAGATAGTTGACAATCACTGTAAAATCGTGATGTTTGTTGAAAGACTGATGGAGACGAAGGGAAACGAACTTCTGTTCCTCTCCTTTTATCGTCACCTTTGTAGCCACCAGATTCAGAAAACTTGCTCCCATATTATTAATTTCTATAAGGTTATTACATAAATAAACCGACTAGTCGGTATGTTTTGAGGTGCCAAAATAACCGGAATTGGTATATCCCGGCACCTCAAAACTTTAACCCAAAACTAACCATTAGTTATTTTCCGGCCAGTCTTGTGTAAATGTAACTTCGTTCATCTTTACTGTCTGAGCAGAAATAGTGAACTTGATTGTCATAGGATAATCATTAGCTACACTTAGTGCCTCTTCGTACTTAATGACATAACCGTTTTCAAATACCAGTTCTTTCATTTTAGCATCTTCATCAGCTTTCTTGAAGACGATGTTTCCGTTTACTGGCTGGTACTGTTTGAACATCTTGTCCAATACGATTGTGTCAGGAGTAGATTCGACTTCCACGTTAATGGTACCTCCATAAATGTCAGATGCCGGACGTCCTTTAGGATCTACATCACGGTTAAACTTGACATCCCATCTCAATACATCAAACTCTCTAGAGTCTGAAAACTTAAATGACGCTTTAAATGCCATGTTATTAAAGTTTTAAGTTAATAAATTGGTTCACTTTGAAATCCTCAAGGTAATCAGAATCCTGTTGCCATTTTCCTTTTCCTTTGAGATTTCTGGCGCAATGTATGCTTTTTTTCGAACATCGCAAAAGAAATTGGATATTTTTTTCATAAATATGCTCATGAACATAAAAAAAAATACCGATTTGAGCATGGACTTTCATTTTTTACTTTTATATTTGCATTGTTCTCCTGCGCAATTTTTTAATCTTTATCGATTATGGATACAGGAGTTAGTTTCATTAATCTTAATGATTCTGTAAAAATTGCGCTTAACATAGCACAGGCAGTGGCTCGTGAGAATGCGAATGAGTATTATATGCCCTCGCATTTATTGAAGGCTCTACTCCATAAGGAAGTGGGGCTAAGAGATTTTATTGTTAGTATTGGAAAGGATTTGGGCTATCTGGAAGAGTGGGCTGATGTATATATTGAACAATGTCCCAAGTCTACCCAACTTTCCGAGATTAAACCTTCAGAAAAAATTGATTTTATATTTCGGGCTGCGGATGATGCCCGTATTCGTCTTGGATTATTTGATATAAATCCCATCTGTGTTCTTATTGCCTTGGTAAAACCAGGAGTCGCTTTTTCAAGTGACCAGTTGAGGTCTTTTCCGATTCAGGAAAGAGACATATTATCCCTATATGTTAATAACACAGAAAATCCTTCTGTGGAAAATCATCATGCAGCTTCGGTATCAGACAACTATGGTCCCGGAACAGGAATAGGAAGTTCATCATATCTTTCCAAATATTGTATTGATCTGATGGCTGCCGCTCCTGAAAGATTATTGCCGGTTATCAATAGAGACCGTGAGACCCGTATGGTCATGGAAGTGCTGGGTAGCCGAAGTAAATCAAACGTTTTGATTGTAGGTGATGCCGGAGTTGGAAAAACAGCTTTGGTTTATGGTCTGGCATGGGATATTGTTAATAAGAAGGTTCCTTCTTTTCTGGAAGGAGCCCGTATCTTCGAGTTGGACAATGCTTCGCTTATTGCCGGAGCCACCTATAAAGGAGAAATCGAAGACCGTTTGAAGAATGTATTGAAGGAACTTCGCCATATAGAAAATTCCATCCTGTTTATAGATGAAATACATGTTCTACTGGATAGCAGACAGGGTAATTCCGGAGCGGGTAATATTCTGAAGCCGGAGCTGTCACGTGGAGATTTGACCGTAATTGGTGCTACGACAATAGACGAGTATAGAAAGATTATCGAACCTGATCATGCGTTCAGCCGCAGATTTGAGGTCGTTCAGGTAAATGAGCCTGATTTAAAGTCTGCCATTCAGATGCTTCATAGTGTAAAGAAACAGTATACAGATTATCATCATGTCGGTATCAGCGATACAGCCGCGGCTGAATGTGTGCGTTTGGCCAAGCGTTATGTAAAGGAACGTCGGTTGCCTGACTCAGCCATTGGACTTTTGGATATGACCTTGTCTGCCATAAAGATGGTAAATGAAACAGGACAGCAGGACGTAAAAGAATTGCTTGATGAATTGGACACTATTGAAAAAGCCGAAACGGAAGAAAGTGAAAAAGTTGAGGACTTAAAGACTTTATTGTTTGTTATGCGTAATAGGCTAAGCCCTATCTTGCAAGGAGTGATAACCGATGAAACGGATGTGAATGAACTTCAGGATTATACTGAATTGAAGAGTTATCTGCTGAATGCGTTGAACTTGATGCGCGAATTTGCCGAAAAGAAAATCGAAGAGGTAGAAATATATGAAGTCGCTGCGGTGGTAGCAAGCAGAACCGGCATTCCAATAGGAAAAGTACAGTCACAGGAGAAGGAACGTCTGTTGAATATGGAGGACTATTTGCGTAGAAGAGTTGTCGGGCAGGATCAGGCCTTGAAAACACTTACGGATGCAATCCTTGAATCGCGTAGCGGAATGAATAAGCCGGGACAGCCAATCGGCTCCTTCTTCCTTTTAGGACCTACCGGTACCGGAAAAACAGAGTTGGCAAAGGCTTTGGCAGAGACATTGTTCAATGATGAAAAATCCATGATACGCTTTGATATGTCGGAATTCAAGGAAGAACACTCTGCGGCCCTTCTGTATGGTGCTCCTCCGGGATATGTAGGATATGAAGAAGGCGGTATGCTGGTAAACAAGATAAGACAGCAGCCTTATGCAGTGGTTCTTTTTGATGAAATAGAGAAAGCCCATCCATCGGTATATGATATATTCCTCCAAATAATGGATGAGGGCAAACTTCATGACCGTTTAGGCAAAGAAGGTGATTTTTCCAATTCCATTATTCTGTTTACATCCAATGTGGGCAGCGAGTGGCTGACTAAACAGTTGGAATCGGGAAGCGTACCTTCTACCACACAGATAATGGAAGTGATGGGAAGACATTTCCGTCCGGAGTTTCTGGCCAGATTATCTGAAATTGTTCCATTCTCTCCTATCAGCGAGGATATTTTGCTGATGATATTCGACATACAGTTTAATGGCCTTAGAAAACTGCTTGACCGTCAAGGTATAGCAATTGAAATAAGTGATGATGCCCGTAAACTGCTTGCACATAAAGGATTTACTCCTAAATATGGAGCAAGGCAGGTTGCCGGTGTGATCCGTAATTATTTACGTAGGCCTATTTCCCGTCTAATAATAAAGGAAGAGTTGTCGAAAGGCAAAATCTTGAAGGTAGGACTGGATGAAGCGAATGAATTAACTTGGGATATTCACTGAAAATCAAGATTCTTATGTTTGGATATACAGTATTTTTAAAAATCGGCAATCTGGCAGCTACATCACTGACGGATATGTATAAGGACAGCTATCAACTGATAGGGTGTGAATTTGGCTTCGCCCAAGGTATTGATTTTAAAGGTCAGGTACAAACAGAAGTTAAGGGAGGTACTTTCTATGTAACTTACCCTCATCTGCCTAACCGGGATATGATTCAGTGGATGTTGGATGCCCGCAAATATCAGAGTGGAGCTATTGTAGTTCATGATAACCAAGGTTCCGCTCTTGAAAAGATACTCTTTGAGAAAGCGACCTGTGTAGATATGGAAATCAGCTATATCCGGCAGGGAAAGAGCTATATCGCGACTAAACTTACCGTACAAGCACAGAAGTTAATGTTCGGTACAGAAGAATTTGAAAATCAGTGGGCACTCTAAAAAGAAAATGTTATGGGACTTTTTAATTTTCCGCAAGTGGACAGCAACGTGAATGTAATATTCTGCGTTGATGGTGACGAGTATGAAGTCGAACAGTTCAAAATCGGCTTTCACCAGCCTGTTGATGGTAATAAGAATCAACCGGAAGGTGAAGTTCGTGGAGGGCGTATCATGATAACATTGTCGCAAACCGTTAAAAATAACATATACGGATGGGCAATCAAGCCTTGGGTAAAGAAGAATGGAGCGGTATTGTTTAAAACTGGAACGTCTGGAGTGATATTTGAGGTAAAATTTACGAATGCTTATTGTATAAGGTTACATAGAAGTATCAGTATCGGGCAAGGAATATCTACAATATTAACTATTTCTCCAGAAACATTAACTGTTCAAGGTGTTGATTTTGACAATAGATGGGTGTAATATGGGAAATTATAGAACAACATATATAGAGTTAGATGACTTTAAAGTCAGCTGTATCCAAGGATATCCTTATGAAGGATTTGTCATTGGGTGTGGGTATGCATATGTTGAAAATATGCCATCGGAGATGGCTATATTAGAGAATTCATCATATATATATAATCCAATTAAAGTTCAACAAATAGACACTTCTTTGTTAGCAATTATCAAGAGCCTTCATTTGACACATAATGATATTTGTAATAAATTAGTTTCAGAAAAAGGAGATATGTATGTTTTAAATATTCCAAAAGGCCCATTGACGATACCTAAAAAGGATTCTGAAATAATCATATCTACTGATGAATCTAATACTTATTTCAATATTAAAATTGAAGTGAAAAGTAAGGATATAAATGAAACATATAATTATGATTATAACAACTATTATATTGATCGTTCGTCAATAGAGTTACTGAAACTTCTAGGAACTAAGGATACTAGCAAAATTCTTGATAAAGTATTAGACTATATAAATAAATTGAATGAAAAGTATCATATTAATGATATTAATGATGTTTTAAGTGGTTTTGCTGATGGGTTAGAAAATACTGGTAAAACAAGAATTTCTAATAAATTCAAACTTTATTTTGAAAAAAACAATGGTTATGTTTTTTATGGCAACCAATATGTAAAAACGTATTCTTTATGGAAAATAGGAAAAAAGCTTACGGTCGTGACAAATGTTATAGGAGGTCTTTTAGATGGAGCTGAATTGCTATCATTATATTTAAAAGAGGGCGAATTTGGTAATGAAACTCAAAAAGCTACTGCCAAAATTGCAGGCAGTGCTTTAGGTGCTGCTGCGGGAGTATTTTTAGGGACTTCTGTGGTTGGTTTATTGGCTTTAACAGGAGTGGGTGCTGTTGTTGCAGCTTTTTTGGCTGCTGGAATTGGTAGTTATTTGGGAAGTGAAGTTGGCGAGGATATTTCTGTTGACATATTTGAAAAAATAAAAGAATGAAGAATATTTTAGAAAAATATTACAATTTGCTATATTATTGTGAATACACTTTGTTATTTTTTATTCTAAAAAGGATTTTAAATCCTTTTTATTGGATAGGTATTTTAAGGTGGAATAATAAGTACTTGAAAAATATTGTATCAAGAATAAAAAAACAAGAGATTAGTGAAATTCATGGGGGAGTAAATATTTATATTTCTTCTTGGGCAACTTTTGCTATAAATATTACTAGTTGCTGGCTATTTGTAATATTGCTTATTGGTGGTATAATCTTAAAAATAAATATTCCCAAAACAATTTTTGAAAATGAATTTATGATTCTTTTATTACTTATTGTTTTTGTATCATATATTTACTATATGGCTCATTTTTTTGTATTTAAGAATGATAAGTATAAATCATATTTTAAGGAATTTGAAAGTAAAAAAAGGTATTTATTATATTATAGCATATATACCTTTTCTATAATTATACAATTTGTAACTTTTTATGTGTTTTTAAAAATATATTATACATGAGTCAATATAAGGCATTAATAATCTATTCAATCTCTAATGACCAATCAAAGAAGTCATTTGAAGAAGAACTGGAAAAATATGGTTTGGAAAGATTGGGAGAGCAAGACATCTTCGCCCTCCCCTTAGAGGAGTATCGTACTAAGGTACAGGCATTCAAAGCCTATCTAAGGGCTTATTCCCGTAAGCATTTGGACAGCCAGGACACAGTCTTGTTTGTGGAATCACGTATGAATGAAGATCGTACACTGACCACTATGCTTCAAACAGATTTAATGAGAGATAATGAGTAAATAATATAGTATGAGTGCACAATCATATATCAAATTATGGACTGCTGAGCCATCGGAACATGAAGATGTTCAGGCTTATGATTTATTGGAATATGAATATGATTTCAGTCAGGATGCTGATAAAACAGGACGGGTAATCGGCAATAAGCAAGGTGGAAAGATAGGTATTATAATATCAGGCTTTCCGACTGATAATTTATTGGCGTGGATGTTTAGTCCGCAAATCCATAAAAATGGAGAATTAATGAATTCTTCTGGTATTCTTGGAAGGCAGAAAGAAGTTATACGCTTCAGGGGTGCACAGTGTCTTGAAATGAATGTTCACTCTACAACCAAAGAATGTCGGACTAAACTTCTAATTCATTTTAAGGAAATGGAAACTGGAGATTCGTGCTACTTAAATATGTGAATGCTATGAGCTGGTTCAATACCCTATTCAAAAAGAAAAATGTAATGGGAAATGATGACCATTACATAATGAAATTGTGTGTGGGTGAAGAAATATATGATATTGAAGACTTCAACCTGCAATTTAAGCGTGATACTAATCGTATCGGTTTTCCGGAAGGGGAAGCATACGGTGGTATCATTATGTGTATGTTACAGGGAATGCCTGGTGATACCCTGTTAAGATGGGGAACTTTCACACAAACATATATGAATGGGGAGATACGAGTATATCAGAAAGACCAGCCCAATCAGCAGGCTGCATTTGTAGCTCATTTTACAGATGGTAATTGCATTCAGTTCCAACGAAAGGTTGACAATGTCAATCATAAGCAATATATGCTTATAAGATTTGCTGCACGATTGTTGGTGTTTATTAATGATGAGTTTGAAAATCAATGGCGTTAGTAAATATGGAAACAAAATTCTGCAAATTACCTTTAGACTTTGGAGCATTGTTGAGCGAAGATGTCGAGAATAGCCGTCTGGAGTCCTGCTCGGAAATAGAGTCTATTGATCAGTTTATTGAACTGTTGATTAGTACAGCTCCGGGTGAGCATACCTTTGACAAGAAGTTTGGCTGTAAGATTTTTTATCTTGACTTCGAAAGTATTGTGTCACATACACGTTGGGAAGGACAGTTCTCCGAATATATCACTACAGCTGTTACCACATATGAAAAGAGACTGACCAATGTCAGCGTACGTGTAATTATAGACGACACAATGTTGCAGGACAGTATGTATGAAACATCAAGTATAAAGAAGAGAGTGCAGGTTTATGTATCTGGGAATCTGGTTCGTACAGGAGAAAGAAGGACATTTTATTATGTGATTTACTTAGGACCTATTTCAACACGATAACAGTATGAGTGAAGAAAAATACAATAAAGAGCAAATCAGGAACCGGATGCTGAAGTATGCAGCAGCATTTTGGGGTATAAAGAAGGTGGAAAATTTCGATCCGGTGGTCAAACTTATGTTGGAGGCTCTGGCGAATGAGGTTTACACACTCGGAGAGGATTTTACAGCAATTGAAACCAGATTGTTGGAAAAGACAGCCCACATACTTACACCAGGTATGCTGGCATCACCATTCCCTGCGCATGGTATTGTACATGCTTCCCCTATTGATCCTGAATACATGATAACACGTGAATCTGGTATGTATTATGAAAGTGATGTGTTGAACAGAAAACTTTCCACAGGCACGCTTTCATTTTATCCGGCCTGTGATACGATGTTGCGCAAGGTTGAAGTCAAGTATATAATATCTGATGACCTGCTTTATGAAGTCAGTCATACTTTGGAGAAGACAATGGTAGCCCGTAGCGAGGTTAAAATGCCGTCAGACTCCGTGTGGATTGGGTTGACTGTTGATGAAGCCATCAACGGACTGGAAAATCTGTCATTTTATCTTGACTTTCCGAATTTAACGGACAGCTATGAATATCTGTTCCTGTTACCTTGTACAGAATGGTATATAGATGGAAAAAGGATTGATATGCAGAAAGGCATTTATCAGAAAATGATACCATCCAGACATTCTGCTTATAGTTTTTTCCAGAATTATGATATAATGGTTATGATAGATAAGGAAGTGATGGATATATACAACAAGCATTATCTTACCATTTCCCAGCAGCTTGTTATAGATGATAAGGATAAGGTCTCATTTCCTGAAGAGCTCACAGATTATTTCAAGGAGTCTGTCGTGGATAAAATGAAAGACAGGCTGATATGGGTAAAGGTGAGTTTCCCAGCACATTTCACACCAGATACATTAGAAGACCTGCATGTCGGAGTAAATGTTGTACCTGTAGAAAACAAGTTACTCCATGAACAAAATACGAATATAGAAGATACATTTAGGGTAATTCCATTGCGTACAGGAAAAAGTGAGTCTTTATTGGCAGTGCATAGCGTGAAGGACTCTAATGGCAAAAACTATTACGAGCTGATGTTTCAACAGGAAAGCAGTATGGAGGATTGTGGAACTTATTCTTTGAGAAAGGGTGGCTGTGAACGTTTTGACTCCCGTTCGGCAAAGGAACTTCTTGTATATCTGCTTGACTTGCTTGATGACGAATCACATGCTTTTTCTGCTGTTTCCAGTGCAAAACTACAAGCGTTGGTTGGTCAGATGGAGCAATTGATGGAGCAAATGAAGCAGATAACAGAGCAAATGAATGAAACAAGGGAAACACCTTATTATTTAATGATAGACCGTATGAATGGGAACGGACAGATAACGGTGAAATACTGGACTACGAATTGCGAGATTGGTAACCAGATACAAGCCGGAGTCGAGTTGTCCCCTAATACCAATACCTATGTGAATCCAAAAACATTGGCACTTGTCAGTACGACTTATGGAGGCAAGCACTCTCCTAAAAACAGGGAACAAATAGAACATTACAAATATGGTTTTCTTTCTCATGGACGTGTTCTTACTCAGAATGATATAGCCAGTTTCTGCAAGAAAGAACTGGGAGAACTATTATTACGTACTGATATTCGTAATGGGGTGGCAATCAGTCCGATGCCCCATGAGGGATTGATACGTACAAAGGATGTTCATCTGATTCTGGGAACAAGATTGGATGAACCATTACAGGAAAAACGGATGAAAGACAATCTGCTTACCAAATTGGCAGCCTGCTCTCCGGATACTTTTAACTATAGGATATTTATTGAATATAATAACGCATAAACAGATTTTATATGAATCCAGTTGCACTACATTTTGTATCATCGTATTTGCTCATGCCTCTCCTTACCATAATATTTGGAGTTGTAGCATATTTTATTGCCAGGAAAAACAAACTGCTTAATAATAAGAGGCTTATTGTATATTTGCTTCTGAGTGGTATTGTACTAGCGTTACCGGGACTGGCGGGTTTCATGAACTATAGCTTTATGCCTTATATGTATATTTTATTGGTTGTAGTTTATTGGATTGCAGGATATTATAACAGGATGGTATTGAGAAAAGTCTTTTCATCCTCCAGTAATGAGCAACCTTCATTTGGAATCCAATTTCTGATTACAGCATCGGTTATGTTGTTTGGAGCCGGTCTTTTTTCATTGGTTTTCAATCTTTGCAATGAACTGCAATATGGAATATGGGCATCCACCTGCCTGCTTCCTTTTTCATTTCCTTTATTATATGCACAGACTGTTGACTGCTATTTTGCGATTCCTTTGGAAATCTATAAAGTCTGGAAGTATTCAGAGGAGTATGATTCGGATACTTTGTATATCAATCGTGATAAGAGTATTGTGATTGATGTGGAGGTCTTTAAAAGTGTAAATGATCCGGTTGCTGAGCGAATTACCGGAAAAGCCTCGGAGGATGTCATATTCGGACAGTGGTTTCAGCGTATGATAAATGACTGTAACCTGAAGTCTCCGTCAGCTCCAATTGAATATCGTAATGAAGGTGGAACTTATTACGAATGGGTATTTTATACTAAACCGTCTTTCTTCAGAAGGAGATTCTATATAGATCCGGAAGTAACACTTGCAGAAAATAAGCTGAAAAGACATGATGTAATTATTGCCAAGCGTGTAGCAAACGAATTGGTAAAATATAGAGAATATTAATATTGTGGATTATGGCAACGAAACAGAATAAAAGGAAATCATATCCTCTGGTAAATTGGACAGACGGATTGCTTGTAAGGAAAAATCATTTGATGCAACTGGAAGATCATTTCATCAATCAGTTGTGTGAATATCAGTCGTATCATCTCAACAGAACAAATTATGGCTTTTTACCTTTCAGAAGAGGAGAACCTGTTTCCGGTGATTTCAGCATTACAGAGCTTGTTACAGGTACTCTCGAAGTCAGGTTGAAACGTTGCCATGCTGTTACTGCTTGGGGCTATCTTATAGATTATGATGCTGATGAAAATGAAGAACTGACAGCCAGCTTCCACATTTCTGTTGAAGATAGTGATGATAGAGAACAGAAATGGGATGTGATATTGATGGCAGATCCGTTTGAAAGGCAGCCTTCCGGTACTCCGGATGAAACAGAAAGTGTACCCAGACAACCGGACGCATTGCCTAAATATCGCTTGAATGTATTGCCGGCAGGGCAGGTTGATGGAGGGGAACTGGGAAGATATTATCTTGTAATCGGCCGATTGCGTAGGAATGGAAATCGTTGTGAAGTGGATGGTAATTTTATACCTCCATGTTCCAGTATGTCCAGTCATCCGGACCTGAAAGGTTATTATGCGAAATTCGGTCAACTTATAGATTCGATAGAAAAAGCTTCTATTGATATTCTGGCAAAAGTAGAGAACGCAGAGAAACAGACTGAATTGGCAGCAAATATAGGGATGTTATGTCGTCATGTAATGTTATATATATCTGATATATACTTTTCATTCCGTAACGAAGGACAGTATTATTCGCCTATACGTTTCTTAAATGTATTTTCGACACTTGCGCACCGTTTATATATCTGTCTGGGCTTTATGGGTAAAGAAGAGAAAGAAGATTTGTTGAAGTATTTTTATGAATGGAATGGTGTCAAGCCCGGTGCTTACGAAGGCGTGCTCCGTGAAAATTGTGGAATGCGTTATGACCACCATGATATTCGTTTACTGATGGTAACGACAGAGCGCTTTCTTTACCTCTTTAATGATTTGTGGACTACGTTGAGCCGTCTTGAATATATCGGTAAACATAAGGAAAACATTGTTGTGGCTGAGCGTTCACGTCAATCTAAGGAAACCACAGAAACACGCTGGAATATTTTGGATTAGTCTGTACTTAAACAGGTTCTTGTATGGTAAAGGAAATAGATAACATAGTGAATTTTGATGAGAGTGTGCATGCATTCAATCAACCTGATACTGATTTCAAGGCTGAGGTTGTTGCCAGTGGATTGAAAGAACAGGGTTACGATGCAGAACGGACGCTCATTTTAAGACGTGGGGATATAAGACGCGGTTATTCGAAGGATATTCATGATATACATTCAGAATATTCACACTATGACTTGACCGATTATCTTTATCTGTATGTAAACAGGCGCAGTCTTTATGACATGTTACCTGAGTCTATATTTCATCGTAACCTTTATCAGACAGGAAAAATTTCAAAAGAGCAGGTTCTGGAGGAGATTCGTATCCATCGTGATGAAGAGTTCTTCGCAAGAAGATTTTTCAAACCTTTCGAGATTTCCTTGGATTATATGTTGGTTGCTTTTCAAAACAAGGAACGGCGTATTGATGAAATGAATGTTCATCGGGATTTTATAAATATATTCTCCCGGCAATGGCCAGTCCTTGATTTGCTTCCCGTCCATTTAGCTGTAATGCTGATACACATGCTGACCTATCTGGAACAGATAACAGTAAGTACGGAGAATATAGGTAAATGTATGAGCATACTGATGGAAGTAACTGTATCCCTGAAAAAGGGTGGGAAATGCGTTACGGAAGTTGATCCGGACATTGTTCCGAAATTAGGAGAGTGTATTTTGGGAGACAATATGGTAATTGGCAATAGTTTTGATGACGGGACTTATGAAATGGAACTTGAAATCGGTCCTATCTCTGCATCCAGAATGCAAGGTTTCTCTCCGGGAGCCAAAGATTATCAGATATTGCAATCTTTGGTTGAGCTTTTTTTGCCAGCCGACAAAATAATAAATACACGTTACATCATCCAGCAGGAAGACTCTCGTTTCAAGCTTGGTTGCTCTTCTGAGCAAGGGACTTTTTTAGGAATAAGTAGTTACCTGTAAATAAAAAATAAAAGTATGAAACCTAAGAATAATTCAGAAGTAAGAAAAGCATATTTGAAGTTTGCCGCTTATTTAATGGCTTGCGTCATATTTGCCGTTTTAATTTTTGCCTGTTTCTTAAAGACATCAGGCGTTGAGGTTAAAAGAATAACAACGAAAACCCAGGAGTATGACCGGGTATATACCCGTGAAATAGCCCTTTCAAATAGTGTGGATTCTGTCTACCAATATATGAAACTGATGAACACTTCTCCACAGATTAATGATGTATTACTTCAGGGAGTAATCAGTACAAAAAAAATGAATATCCTTAAAAACATACAGGATATGGAAGAAAGGGACTGTAAATTGTACAGACAACTGCTTGGAAATATCAATCTGTTCTTAGGAGTTAAGGATTCTATCCGGTTACTGAAAATTCAGGAGGAAATGGTAAAAAATGATTTGATGCAATGTATCAAGGATAATTGGAAGACTCGTAGGAATCTTAATGTAGGCTCTGGTAATAACAAATAAAAATAGAGGATTATGGACAATAATAGAAATAACCTGAATAAACGGGAAGTCTTTATGGGACATGCCTATGTATTCCTGTTCTTTATCATAACAACTGTAATATGTTGCATTAGTATATTCATGTGGAATTCAGACTTCAGTATGTTTGAGCAGAAAGAGTTTGTAAAAGTAAAAATGAACCGTATCAAGGACTATCAACAAGAACAGGCAGATCATCAAGTTTCTGTTGATTCCTTGTTTCGTAAGATAGAGAAGTTTGAACCGGGCGTATATGCTCAATATGAAGAAGATGATATTCGTTATCTGATAAACAATCTGAAAAACACATACGAAAAAAACAACTGGGATAAGAGGTATAAGTTGTTTATGCACATTGCTGATTTTTACGACATGTGGTTGTCGGATAAAAAGCAATTGTGGAGTATTCAGCAGAATATCATTACGTTCAAGGCAAATTTGGAGGAATGTGAAATTGGACTGCAGAAGAAACTTGAAGATCTGCGTTCCGGTTCAAAAAAATAAATATTATGGGAAAGATTTATACGCGTAAATTTATGCTTGTCATAGGAGCTTTGCTGCTTTGTATAGTACTGGCTCTATTAATACGATTGTTGTTCTCAAGCAGGACAATCAGGATGACATTAAATCCGATAGAGGTAGAAGTTGGCGAACCTGTTCACTATTCAGACAGTACACGTAATGCAAAAAAATGGCTTTGGGAGTTCGGAAACGGAGACAAGTCAAACAAGCAAAGTGGGGAATATATTTTTATGGAGCCGGGACGTTATCAGATACGCCTCAGAATAGATGATGCGCTGGAAGAAAGCAAGATTGTAACTGTAAGAAGAAAAAAGAATGATTATGGAAGTGAGCAGCTGGTGAAAATTGAAGCTCCGTCAACTGCTATGCAAGGTGAGATTGTTACATTCAGAGGGTATGGTGCATCTAAGGAATGGAGATGGCAGTTTGGTGAGTCTGGCATTGTAGACTCAAGGGAGCAGAATCCATTATATTCTTATTCTGAGCCAGGCAAATATGAGGTGCAGCTGATGACTGAGAATACCCAATACCCAGTTAGACATACGATTGAAGTCATTCCTCAATATACCGAAAATGATTCAACAGACATATTAGTGGTTATAGGGAATGATATTCGTGAGCATTTGCAAGCTATCGTGGATGGAAAGCCATTCAACACTCATTATAACTATATATTGAAAAAATATTTGTGCGGTAATCCTGATGTGGCTGTCACTATAAACAATAACAAAAAGAATGATTTCTATTCTTATTGTCAAGGTCTGAAAATAATTGCCCGTAAAAAGACACTTATTGATGATGTATTTGTAGATATGGGTGATGATCTAAATAATGAATGTGTTATGCAGCTGATGGTAACTCAGCACGAACGGTTTTCAGAACAAAAAAGGTAAGTTATGAAAAGAAATAGATTGTCAAGTCTGTTCCATGTCGGATGTCTGTGCGGTTGTTTTATCGGTTTGATGGCAGCATGTGGTCCGGTAAATCGTTTTACGAGGGTAAAGAAAGTACCTCGTGAGTACGTGAACAATTATTGTATAGAAGGATTAAAAGCACCACGTGATTTCGCTGTATTCAGGGGTAATCCGTGGATTGTATTTGCTCAGGAATCTTCCTCTTCTTACATGAGTCCAAGTGGAAAGAATGCGATGGATAATGTGGAGTATATGGATGCGTTTCTGGTCATAAAAGAGAAAGGTGATTGGTTGAAGCTGATAAAATATGATCCGTCTATTTTGAAGAATGGCAGATTAAAGGAGTGGAAAAAGGCGAAATATGTCGGTTGGATTAACAAGAATGAACTTTTGCTGGCAAGGAATGGTATTACGGATGTCATGACAGGATTTAAAAACAAGATGGTTCTGTTGCCAAATGATACCACAATGTTTGTAAATGCCGAAAAATATTTTGCAAATGATTCCATAAAGCTATACGGAAACACAGACTTGACCAAAGAGATTGGTAAAATTCCAATGTATAGTCTTGTGTATCCTTACAAGAAAGCGGTAGATGGAACACATATACTTGTCGGTTGTAGCCCCGTGATTGATGCAGACAGCATTGATCTAAAAACTATAGGATGGATTGATAACAGATTGTTGACATCTTCCGGACAGCAGTTGCACATAGATGTAGCGTCATTGCCTAAGGACGTTTTCACCACGATTGATAAAGAAGAAGGAGATACGATAAACTTATGTGCCTCTGAAAGAATCAAAAGCTGGAATTTGTCTGTACTTAATCCGGCTATAAAATATAGTCCGGTACTTTCTTATAGTGAAAATGATACAACACTATGCTTCCGGACTCATCTTCCTATGCCGGTTATTGACAAGGGAGACAGTTATGTCTTGAATGTAAATGGAAATCCAATCTATTATGATACTTTTAAGAACAAAATCGAACAAGATTTACAACATATCAATATAGTATTTGTAGTGGAAGGGAAAGATATTACCATTGAACGTTTCCCGGCTTTGGTAAATGCAGTTCAAAGTTTGCAGTCAGTTCTGGTAAACGATGAAAGTTTTACATTCAGGTTTGGAGCGGTACTGACTTTTAATGAAGAAGGCAGCTTGAATGATCCTATCTGTAAATTGACCCCTGATTATATGGAGATGCTTGATTTCCTTTCTGCCAAAGCTAAAAATTCGGAAAAACTGAAACCTGTATATGGCAGATTTGGAAGCTGGTCTGGGGTAAGAATAGGTGTAGATATGTTCAATCATTATAAAGATGAAACGAATGTATTGGTCGTAATTGGTGATAAAGGTTATAATACAGAGTTCGCAGACTCTGCCTTGGTGAATCGGATGGTAAAAAACAATTGCCGTTTGTTGGGATTCCAACTGTACGGGGGCGAGCCTGATAATTTTAACAATTTTGTACTTCAGCTTGGAAATATGATTGATTGTTATGCTCCACGGATCAGCCAGAAGAAAAGGGAACTGATGGTATATCCGGATTTGATACGGAATGGCAATGAATATATGGAAGTAAATCATAATACTTATTGCCTGGACTTTCCAGATAGAAGTATGACTCAGGGATGGCTGGTATTTCCACAGAAGAATGAATCTTTGGAAATGGAAAGTCTGACTCAGGCTGTAGATTCCATGTTGTTGCAAGTGAAACTTGATAATACCTTATTGTACAACCAATTGGAAAGAGCTTTTGCGGAGGTCGGTACAAATCGGTATAAACTTGATTCAACATTTGTAGCTTATCATCATATAAAGAAAACTGATAAACAGACCATAATGTCAGCATGTCCTTCTATAGAACCTGGATGGTCGCTTCCATTATCTCCTGTTGTATTACCTGACAGTCTGTCTTCTACATTGGATTATTATTTGCTGGTGAATGAAGATGAATTTAAACGGCTCAGGAAATATATAGAAGAACCAGCCAAGTTAGTTATTGATTATAAAGTTGAAGCTGTAAGAAAAAAGAAACAGGCTAAGGTTAATATTTGTGATTGTCCGGAAGATTATATAACAGATAATAACGATGAAACAGCTATTAGTATAAAGAGAGACAGTCTGAATGTTCCTGAGTATGCTCCAACTCGTCGTGTCAGAAGAAAGCTAGTACGGCATTTCCTTTCTGAGAGAAATACAGATAAGTATTGTAAAATTAAAAGAAAGGCTTTCTTGAGAATGCCTATCTCTGAATCTTTACATAGATTTACCTCATGCCCGGTGGACTATCCGTTTTTTGAGGTATATCGGTTTAAAGACTTGAAGAAAAAGGAGATGATTACTGATGTAGAATTGGACAAACTGATTGAATATTTTAAGGAAAAGAAAAAGCTGTTGGACGAAGCTGCCGGTAAATCATTTCAATCCAATGGACAGACGTATTATTGGATCAGCCGAGATTTGTTACCATAGTCATTCATCTGAAAATTTATCATTATGATATACCAAGTAATATTGAAAATCAGAGGCAAAGAGATACCGATACTTTATTATAGTTATCGGTGTCATATCCAACATTGTGATGACCCTAATTTAAGGCGAATCATACAACTTCATATTGAGGCTTGTGAAAAGACGGGTAATAGAGAATACTTGCTTGTTGAAGGAGATCTGATTACACTTATGTTTGAATGTAGTGGCGACGAACAGTTCTTTTATGATTGGTTGAATGTAGAAGGAACCATGGAATTCGGTGAAATCCATTTTATTTATAACGAAAATGAGGTTGTGGATATTTTCCGGTTTTATAACTGCTTTTGTGTGAAGATAGAGGAAAGCATGAGTGCCGTGAATTCTCCGATGGTGATGACCATATATCTGTCACCAGGGATTATTAAGAGGAATAATTTGGAGGCAAGGGAAAAGGAATGGATTGAGTCGGGAATTTCCAATGAATATGCCTCTTTTATGCAAGAAGAAAAAGATAAAAATGATTCTATATCAGGAAAATCTTCATCTTCTGTAACAATTCTTGTACTTCCTGTTATCCATATAAAGCCTCCATTTAAATTGAATAAAAAATTTCAAAGTAATCCTTATTATGAAAAAGAGATGAGGAGACAATTGAAAATGCAAGAAGATGGGATTAATAAGATGACAATTTTTGAATGGTTGACTAATCGAAAGACATTTAAAGAAAAAGGGCGTCAATCAAGCCAAGCTGCTCAAAATGATGCTAGAGATGCATATAAAAGAACTAAGATGTTTGAGTATATGATGTTATCAGATGAAAATTTTGAATATGATGAAATTATAAAGAAAATTGATGATGAATTAAGTTTATTGGCTGCTTTGCATAATCCAGATCAAATTGCGGGTGGAAATTATGATGATGTGACTGAAATGGGAGATAAAAGAATAAATTCATCTATTGGTTCTCAATGGGGTACTAAAGATACGGGACGAGCTCAAAATTTAGAAGATGAATTACGAAAGGTATTAGATGGTCCTCCTAAAATTGATGAAGAACAACAGAAAAATATAAAGATGAATGTTATTTTTGCTGAAGATTTAGAAATCATAAAATAATAAAGTTATGTATGAAATTTTTTTATCTAATAGTGTTAATTCAAAGAAAACACAAAATGTGAATGAAGAATTCATTTTGAAATATAATGATTACAGTTGTGAACAATTAAATTCTTTGTGGAAAGAGATTGGATTGGGTAGTTATTATGATGGACTTTTTAAAATTATAGAACCTGATGATTTAAAAGATATAATAAATCAATGTTATATAATGGACGATGATGAATCTTTATTACCATTTATGTGTACAGCATTTGGTGATGTTTTCGCTTATGTTAAAAATAAAAGATTTGGGAATTATGTAGTTTTCTTAAATATTAGATATGGAACATCTTTGATTATTCCTGATAATTTTATAGCTATTTTTAATAAGGTAATTCCCAATCAAAGTTTTTTAAAAGGATGGTTTGATTTAGAAAACTATGGCTCTGTAAAAGAAAAAGTTGGCGAATTAAATTTTGATGAATGTTATGGATATTTCCCTACATTATCAATGGGGGGGAATGAAAGTATAGATAATATTAGCATTGTAAAAATGATACCTTATATTGATATGAATGTTCAAATGATAGATATATTTGAACGAGCAGATAAATGGTAACTTGAATAAAAAATATATTTTATATGAGCGAAATGCAAAATATAAATCATTTTACTTTGTCATTTGTGTTCCTTTTATTTATTAGGCATAATTATGACTATACAATGGATTATATGGAAAACGTAGCTCGGAACTTCACGAAAAAGTATCCCTGCTATCTTATCCATAAGAAAAGCGAAGACAAGATAAAAGCCTTCTTAACCGACAGAGTGAAGACCAAAGTGGAAAACTTTGTGAATGCTGAGGCAAAGAACGTGACGGTGACCGAAGTGCGGGAAATAGCAGACCTGATAGCGGAATATGAAGGAACGGAAAGTTCTTCCCTTTATGGAACTCATCCGGCAGACAACCCTTCGTTGGGAAATACAGGAGTGGAGCTTGCCATGAGCGTGGATACAGGTGTATCGGATATCCGTCCCGTCAATGTTGCCAAGCCTGTAGGTGCGTCAGGAAAACCCAAGATAATGAAACGTAGTGTCATCCGTGTAACCATGGAGTTGGAAGTGTTGATGGAAACCAAGCAGTATTTGCAATTCCTGCAACAGATTCCGGATTTGTTAGGCTTACATGAATTCCCTAATTTAAGATGTCGTGTGATATACAACCAAAAAAAGGTAACAATCAATGAGGAATCAGCCCCTATTGAGGTAAAGGTTGTAGATAATAGAAAGTATCAACGTTGGTTTATTGTCTTCACATTATTGATGATATGTAGTATTGGTGGCATTATAGCGTTGTTCTTTTCTATTCCGAACTTGTATAAACAGGATATTCATTTCTTGCATAACGACACGATTCATCAGGATTTCACCATATCCAATAGCCGCATTGACTTGGACAATGTAAGTCTGATAAAAAATGGCGGTAAAGATACGCTTATCATTAAAGACAAGAAGATATTCATTTCTAAATGAGGAAATATGGAAGATTTGATACATATACATACCATAAGAGGAATGTTGTCCCAAAGTGGATGTCCGGAGGATTTGTTGGAACATTATCTGAAGTTTCTTCAAACAGGAGGTCAGCAGGTACAGATAATCAGAGGAGAGGTGAACGTGATGTTTCAAAAGGAAGAACAATATCGGAAAAGAAGAAATGAAGCCATGAGAGGAAGTGTTACTTTTTATAATAAAGACAAGGGAACAATTGGAAGTTCTGATACTGGTATATTTATCGGTATGGAGTTCATTCAATCTTGTTTCCAACATGGAATTCCGGCACGGATGTCTAAAGTGCGTAGGGAACATGGGAAAGTGATGGAGATTGAAGTGGTATTTGGAGTATAAGAAAAGATTGTCTTACAGATAGTATTGCAGGAAATAATTGTTTGAATTACAAACTAAATGTTAAGAGTGTCATTACAGAATAAAATCCTTTTGGGGTATTTGTTATTAGTGGCGGTTATCAGTAGTATGACCGCCATTTTGTTGCATGAACGGAAACGGATGCATGAAATAGAAGCAGAGACCACGGAAATTCGTAAAATCCGTAAGGATATAAATACAGTCCACCGGCGTATTACTGAGCTGGCAACACATGGTGAATCTGTCATTACATGGAATGAAACTGATTTCCGGAAATACAGAAACCGGCGATTGAGTGTTGACAGCCTGCTACAGGTAATGAAGCAATATGTGGGTGGTTTTGTGCATACGGAACAAATAGACACTCTTTGTAATTTGCTTGAAGAAAAGGAAAATCATCTGCTACATATTATGGAAACTGTTGCGATACAGAGAAAGACGGATAGTCTCTTGGTGAATCACTTGCCGGAAGTGGCCAGAAGAGCGACCCGTGTAAGGATTGTTACACAAAAGAAAAGTGGTATAGCCGGATTCTTTGGCGGCAAGAAAAGTGTACAGGTTTTGCCTTCTGCTCAAGAACTGCATGCTTTCAGTGACAGTCTGATTGCCTTGCAACGGATACATACTGTAGAAATGGAAACTTATGCAGACAGTCTTCGTTCCAGGAACCGTACTTTGAACCGTGAGTTGTCGCAGCTGATTAGTAGCCTTGATAATCAGGCACAGGCGGTATTTGCTCAAAAAGATCAGAAAATAGCAGAAGCACAGGATTTATCTTTCTTCATGTTTGCCATAATTATAACATTTGCAATTATTCTGCTGTTGATTTCTTTTCTTATCATACGTTCCGATTTGCGTAAGGAAGAAAGGATTAAATCCAGGTTGAACCAGGTTATTAGTGAAAATAAAGAATTGCTGGAGATGCGCAAGCGCATTATCCTGACCGTTTCACATGATATACGTGGCCCTCTTGGAAACATTCATAATTGTGCTGATTTGGCATCACAGACCCGGGAAAAGAAGAGACGTGAATCATATCTGGAGGATATACGTCATTCCTGTCATCATATTCTTCATTTGGTCAATGATCTGATGGATGCTTATCGGATTAATGAAGTCGGTGACTTGCGTAATGATTTACCATTTAACCTGAATCGTTTTCTTAAACGTATTTCTGATGAGTTTTCCCGTAAGGCTATTTCTAAGGCTTTGATTTTGTACGCGGTACATGAGAATTGTAGTTTAACAGTGAAAGGTGATGCGGACAAGTTGGAACAGGTTCTGGCTAATTTACTGACAAATGCCATAAAGTTTACTCCATCGGGAACCGTTAATTTCCATTCAAGATATTCTGATGGGAAACTGAATATTGAAATCAGGGATACTGGAATCGGGATGGATGAAGAAACGCTGAAAAGAATCTTTGCTCCTTTTGAACGTGCTGCACAAAATATCAACTCAGAGGGGTTTGGCCTTGGATTATTTCTGACAAAAGGTTTGGTAAAGGTTTTGGACGGAACAATGGATGTGGAAAGTGAGCTTGGTAAAGGAAGCGTATTCAGACTTGAATTTCACTTACCTGAAACGGATGAACCTGCAGGGGAAGATAAACAGGATAATAATCAGATATTTATGCTTCCTAAAAAGGTACTTGTTGTGGATGATGACCCGATACAGTTAAAAATTGCGGAAGATATGCTTGGCCGTAATGGTATAACCTGCACTACATGTATAAATATTCAGGACGTTGTTGCTGCTCTGGAGAAATCGGATTATGATATAGTACTAACGGATGTTCAGATGCCTGAAACTGATGGATTTGGTCTTTTGAAACTGCTTCGTAATTCGGATATTGGCAACTCAAGAAGCATTCCTGTAGCTGTCATGACTGCGCGTAGTGATGGTAATACAGGAATATATGAAAAGGAAGGATTTGCAGGATATATTCATAAACCATTCAATATTCATGGATTGTTATCTTTTTTATCGACTATCATATCCCATACAAGAGTCTCAAATGCTGGAGACTTTGATTTCTCCTGCTTATTGAAAGACATAGACGACAATGGATATATGCTGTCACTCGTTATTGATGAGTCCAGAAAGGAACTTGCTGAGATGGAATTAGCCTTGAAAAAGTATGACCGTGAATTAATGCGGAAGATTATTCACCGGATGATGCCGGTATGGGAAATTCTTGGTAAGGAACGCTTATTGCGTGAATTTCAAAAGGAACTGCATAATAATGAAAGTGTTAATGAAATCATAGGGGAATATGCCCGGCAGGTTATTGACATTCTTGAGAAATTGATAAAAGAAACAGAAAAAGAACTTGGAAAATATGAAAATACTGATAGTTGAAGACAATATGATACTTAAGGGTATGATAGAAAAGTGGCTGCAAAAAGCCGGTTACGAAGTTCTGACCGCTATTGACGAGCCCGGGGCACGTAGTATTTTGAAGAAACATGAAATCAGTCTGGTGTTGGGGGATGTACGTTTGCCTGAAGGAAACGGTATCAGTCTTCTGGAATGGATTATGAGTTGCGGTATGGAAATTCCTTTTATTGTCATGACAGATTATGCCTGTATCTCGGATGCTGTACGTGCAATCAAGCTCGGAGCTAAGGATTATCTGGAGAAACCTGTCCATCAGGAACAGCTTCTTGAATTAATGCACAGTATGTTGAAAAGTCCGGTTATAGTACGTAAAGAGCGTTCTTTTGTAGAACGTACCAGCGAAGCTGCACGGAAAGCTGCTTCTTTTGCCCGTCGTGTGGCACCATCCGACCTTTCAGTTATGATACTTGGTCCGAGTGGTAGTGGTAAGGAAGTGATAGCCCAAATGATACACCGTTATAGTGACAGGCGTGACAAACCTTTCGTTGCAGTCAATTGTGGAAGCATACCTAATGATTTACAGGCTTCTGAATTTTTTGGTGCGGTTAAGGGTGCTTTTACCGGAGCTGTTGCAGACAGGAAGGGACATTTTGAAACAGCCAATGGAGGAACTTTGTTTTTGGATGAAGTCGGCAATATGCCTTATTCCATGCAGATTCTTCTTCTTCGTGTTCTTCAGGAAAAGGAGTTTAATCCTGTGGGAAGTGACAAAGTAAAGCGTACGAATGTGCGCATTATTTCAGCTACCAATGAAAATATGAAAAAAGCTTTAGAAGAAGGACGTTTTCGTGAGGACCTTTATTATCGTCTTGCTGAACTGGAAATTTTACAGCCACCGTTAAAGGACTGCAAGGACGACATTCTTCCTCTTGCTGAATTTTTCAGAAAAGAACATTCCTATAGAATACATGTTAAGAATGAAGGCTTTACAGAAGAAGCGAAAGCATGTATGTTGGGGTATGACTGGCCTGGTAATGTGCGGGAACTGAGCGCAAAAGTCAAACGTGCGGTCATTGTGGCAGATAACGTATTGTTGGATGTATGTGATTTGGGATTGGATAATGTGGTTTGTGGTAGTAATCCGGAAATTTATATCATTCAGGAAAGGGAAAGGATACGAAATATGCTGGAAAAAAATCACGGCAATGTCAGCCAGACAGCTATTGAACTGGGTTGTAGCCGTACAGCTCTTTATAAGAAAATGAAGAAAGTCGGTCTGAAATAATTTTTTTTATTTTTTAAGGCGGTATATCAGTCTGCATACATTGTTGCGGAATGTTTTGGACTCATGCAGTACCCATTGTCCAGGCTGAATTCTTCCCGTAATGTTTATCCCACTTTTGTATGATATTGGAAGTAAGTATATGACCACTTCATCTGCGAGTTTGTATAGAAAAATTCCACTTGCATAATCCGCACTCTTCTGATTCTCCACCTTCATGAAATAGGTGCAGTCGTTTCCGTGTCTTTCCTTGGCATCCATCAGATCAAGCATTCCATAATAAGGATACATGTTGAATACCGCCCGGTTTTCCCAATATGGGAAGCCGTTACGATCTGTCCTGAGCCATTCCATCAGCTTTTCATTTTCATCCGGTAGAAACCCATTCAGTGTGATGGGCATGATGACTTGTATTTTTGCCATACCTCTTGTTTATAAAAAAAGCATGAAACCCATGCATAGTTCTAAACAGGGGTTCTGGTAAAACCCATTACAAAAACTCGCATGGGCTCATGCTATAAGATATAGCATAAGCCTCACGCAATGGCCTTTGTAATTTTTGAAATTTACCAGATTTCTGTTTAGGGCATCTTGCGACTTATGTATATAATCAACGGAAAACATCCCGTAATCCGTCGTTATGTTCTATTTGAAATCCAAAGATAAAGAATGTTTGCTGAAAATCAAACTGATTCAGGATTTATTTGTCATTCTGTATCTATTCAGTTTTTCTTTTCTCCTCTTCTGCACTTTCTATTCCCAGCCGTTCACATAGTTCCGGGTCATTCTTGATACGTTTCATTTCATCGTTGATGATGACCTGGGCATCCGCCTTTATCTGGTCGTAGTTGCGCTGTATCTGCTGGAGCATGATGTCATTTCCTTCACTGTCTTTGAACGTGTTGATAACCGGGATTTTTTTGTAAGCCTTTTCTTCTGCACTTACTTTGGCATGGTCTACGATAATTTCCGCATGGAAAATCTTCTGGTCAATTTTCTCACCGAAATTATCCGATACGGAACCGACAAACGTACCCTGTGAGAGGTTGGAAATCTTGGATGCTGGAATCAGTGAATCAAGTTGGGTGTTAATCGATGTAGAGACATCCTGACGGTTGATAGATATGGACTGCCGTTTCTGTAAAATCTTTCCGAAACGTTCGGAGAGTGTCTTGGCTGTTTCACCTACCACCTGACCACTGAATATGTTACCGACTGTATTTTGAATCACTTTGCTTTCCTTTTCACCGTAGTCACGGTTAAGCTGGCTGAAATCCTGAAAACCAAGACAGACCGCCACCTTGTTGGAACGTGCCGTTGCAATCAGGTTGTCCAGTCCTCGGAAATAGATGGTTGGAAGCTCATCTATAATGACTGTGCTTTTAAGCTGCCCTTTCTTGTTTATCAGTTTGACGATTCTGGAATTATACAGTCCGAGCGCAGCGGAATAGATGTTCTGTCGGTCCGGATTATTGCCCACACAAAGGATTTTAGGCTCCTTCGGATTATTGATGTCCAGAGAAAAATCATTGCCTGTCATGACCCAGTACAACTGTGGAGAAATCATTCGGGTAAGCGGAATTTTCGCTGAAGCTATCTGGCCCTGGAGCTGATCCTGAGCCCCACCTTTCCAGGCATCCATGAAAGGGGAAAGGTAGTTCTCCAGTTCCGGATAGGAAGTCAATATGGTAAACAAATCTGAGTAAGGTTTGTTCAGCAGTTCCACGGCATGAGGGAACGTGCAGTAGATACCGCCTTTGAATATTTTGAGATACCATATAATGGCTGCCAGCAGGATAATCGGAGACTCTACAAAGAAATCACCCTGCTTTTCAATCCAGGTGCGGTTTAAGTTGAGCATAATGGTATAGCTTGCTTCGTATGCGTCTGATATGTCCGTCATGAACTCCGGATTGATGGGATTGCAGCGGTGTGAGCGGTGCGGATCATCGAAGTTGATAACGTAAAAATGCGGCTTTACCTTGTATTTGTCCATATTGTGCAACAAGGTATTGTAGGCAATAGTAGAAAGATCATCGAATTTATAATCATATATATAGGTACTAAAACCTTTGGAAATCATCTGTTTGATGTAGTTGTTTACCACTGCGTATGATTTACCGGAACCTGGTGTCCCCAATACGATGGTCGCACGGAAAGGATTGACTACGTTGATCCATCCGTCGTTGAGTTTGCCGCCATACTGGAATCTGGTAGGCAGATTGACAGAATATTCATTCTCCATCAGCCTTGTCTCCTGCATGAAGGATTCGTTTTCCATATTGAACACATCCTCCATCAGGTTATGCCTGTAAAGCCTGCTGATCCACAGTCCCGCCATGAGCAGGCATAGATAACCGGCTGCAAGTGTTACCACATACAGGGCAGTAATCGCTTCGTGTGGAAAAGGCAGGTCAAGCAGCCACCAGTTCATGAAAAATAGAACCGCCCCGGCAGTAAGTACCGCCCATATACGCTGCCAGGTTATTTTCTCACCCTTGACTCCGATAGTACCCATACAGGATATGGCCAGCAGAAGAACTGCCATCAGTTTTGTCCAAAGGATACAGCCGAATATACCGGTTGTCCTGTCAAAGTTCATCAGTATCCGGTCTATGACATCCAGATTCAGATGCCAGGCACTCATACTGGGATAGCAGTACACATAAACGTGGACTACCAGAATAAAAATACTGACTGCCCTGCCGAATTCCATAATCTTGGCAAGGGCTCTCAAATCGTCTTCCTGTTGCATAATGATGTAGATGATTGTGGGGGAATCCGTTGTTCCCCCTGTTGTTGACTCATTTTGATTGATCAGATACCGCGTGATTTGCGCTTCTGCGGTTTCTTTTTCCGTTTCATGCGGCGACGGAACGCTTCTTCCTCGTAATCGACTGCCGGATTTGCCTCAAAGGAGAATATGCCTGCCGCCTGTTCAAGCGCACTGCCTTCTTCCATACGATGACCGTATCGTTTCCAAAGTTCCTCCGGACCGGACTGTTTTCTCTCCTGCCAGGGTATTCCTTCCCACCAGCAGACAAGATCGTTGAATACGTTGGCAGAAAACTCCTTTCCCATACGTGAACCGTTGAACGCCTCGCGTCGTTCATGGTCTATGAATGTGACGCCATAGATACGTCCGGTATTGTTCCTTCGGAATACCACATCAATGTGCTCCTGTTTCAGCAGTTCCCTGAATTCCTGTTCCGATTTTGCGTTACGCATGGCCCATACGACCTTGCCGGATATGGCAGGAGCCCATCTGCCTTCCTTGAAGTCCTGTGTATGCCGTAACATAAGTTCAGACAGTCCCGTATTTCCGAAACACTTGCCGAACCTTGCACTTTTTATTGGAGAGCAGACCACTTTCCCTCTGTCGTCTGTAGCCGAATAGATGATACCCGTATAGGGTGTTCCCATGTAATCGCCCCGTACCTGTCGGGCTTCAATGTTCAGTGTGGAAAGCAGTGCGGAATACTCTCCGAAAGTCTGGAAACGGTAGCTTTCCAGTACAGCCTTCAGCGTGTTTCCAATCTGATGGCGTATATCCCCCTGTGAGACATCCACTTTTTTCAGTTCCGCTTTCGGATTCCGTCTTTCCGTATCCGCACTGTTACGCAGTCCGAATTCCTGTTCCAGTTCCCGACAGGCTGTCATTGAACGGCGGTGTTCATAGGAGTCATTGATTTTCCTTCCTTCATCGTCAATGCATACACTCACGATATGTACGTGCGTGTTGCAGGTATCTCCATGTCTGTACACGATGAACGGCTGGTCACCATATCCCATTTTCTGCATGTATTTTTCTGCCAGTTCCGCCAGCTTGTCATTGTCCAGCCTGTCTTCAGGTGCCGGACTGAGGGCGATATGCAGGACCGGCTTGTCCGTCCTCCTGTTTGCCGTCAGATGGTTTTCAAATGAAAGGAGAGCCAGACGCATGTCCTCGCTCGGCAGTCCCGGACGGTCGGAAATCATCCGGTGTCCGGACAGGATTTCCGCCGTCCCTTGAAATACCTTTTCATGGTTATAGGCCAGTGCCCCGTAAAGACTTGCCCCGTGACTTATCTTTGCAACCATTTCTGTTCATATTCTTTGGTTAATGCCATAATCTGCTTGTTGAGCAGTATCAGTTCCAGGGTAGCCTTTTCAAGTTTGTAAAGCAAGGACATCGCCCTTTTTTCCCCGAAGTTTTTCTGTACGGCCCTTACGACCTGATTGTAATTGTTGCCTATTGCCTGGAATTGTCTGTAAAATTCCCCGAGCCGGATGTAATAGTCCATGGAAACCTTATCCACCTTGATTACCTTCAGTTGTTCTGAAAAGATTGATTTCTTGATAAAGATTGTCCTGTCCCTTGCTCCGGATTCCAGAAACAGTTTCTCAAATCTGCTTTTCTCCTGTGCGTTCAGACGGAAACTGTACTTGTAGTCCGCCGGATCAGTCTTCGGTTTTCTGCCTGTCCTTCTTGCCTGTTTTTTCTCCATGCTTTTCTGCTTTTGGGTTGTTTTGCTTTCTCCGTCAGATTTTCCGACTTTGGAGGAAAATCCCCCGACCGTTAGGGAGGGCAAGTTGGTCTTTGTCGGACAGAATACTTTCTGTCGGACAAAGACACAACTTGCTCTGTTCGTTTGAACAGAGAATCCACCTCCGGCGGATTGCTGCGCGACGTGAGCGGCGTGCTGCTGTCCGTCGGAAGATGTTCCAAGCCGTTCATCGGTTCTGACTTTGCAAAATTATGACCGTGTAAACAGTTGTGAAATAGCGGATTGTATGACATATAATGACGCCTGATGACATCTGATGTCATGGTATTGGTTACATATTACCTGTATGCTTGAAAGACCTTATTTTTGACGCGATTTAAGCGTGCAATATTGCAATAACATAATGACATAATAACATGGCAACATAGTATTACAATAACATAATGACATAATAACATGGCAACATAGTATTGCAATAACATAAGGACATAATAACATAACAACATAGTATTGCAATAACATAAGGACATAATAACATGGCAACATAGTATTGCAATAGCGTGATGCCATTGTAAGATTAGTGAAAGAAAAAGTGAATATTAACCCCAAAAACAAAAGGTATGAACAAACGTCCGATTCTTGTCGCCTTCAGCAATCAGAAAGGCGGTGTGGGCAAGTCCACGGTAACAGCGGTTCTTGCCAGTTATTTTAATTATGTAAAAGGTCTGAAAGTTGCTGTCGTTGACTGTGACTATCCCCAGTTCAGTCTGGAAAAACTAAGGGGAAGGGATTTGAAGAACCTTGAAAAAAGCGAGTATCACCAGCGACTTTTCTGCCGTCAGTTTGAAGACGGTTCCCGTAAGGCCTATCCGATCGTTACTTCTACTCCGGAGGCAGCTGCAGAGATTCCCGGCAAACTGGAAGACGACTATGACCTGATATTCTTCGATCTTCCCGGAACGGTGAACTCCCGTGGTGTATTTGAGTCCGTCATGAACATGGATTTCATTTTCACTCCCATTGTAAAAGACCGTATGGTCATGCAGAGCAGCCTTTCCTTTGTATCGACCGTTCAGGATTTTATCGGACAGCATCCGGAAGCTCCCCTGAAGGACATACGTTTATTCTGGAACCGTATGGACAGCCGTACTTCAAAAGAACTGTATGTAATGTATAATGCAATAGTGCTCCGTATGGGGTTGAAGGTCTTTGAAACCGTACTTCCGGATCTTGAACGCTTCAACAAGGAAATGACACCTTCTTCCAGGCAGCATTTCCGCTGCACCCTTCTTCCTCCTTCCGAATCACTACTGAAAGACAGCCGTCTTGAGGCTTTTGCCCAGGAGATGGAACGTATCATATTTCCGGGATAAGAACTATGGCAAAGAAAAGAGAGATATTCAAGGTGGATGAGGATGCCTTGAAGGACATGATGGCCAGTGAATCCATTTCCTGTGGTAAATCTGGAACAGATGTCGGCGAGAATGTTCTTCCTGTCACAGAAAAGGGAAAAAATGTGCCGGAAGTAAAGACACAGGGACAGGAAAAGTCCCGCAAGACGATTCGCGCCGATCCCGGACTGGAAGAGAAGGTGGAAATGTACAAGGAACTGTTTCTGGACAGAAAGAAGTCCGTACACAGAAAGCAGACCTATATCAGCTATGACATGTATTGCAGGCTGGCCCGTATCCTTCCCCTTCTGAGTGATGACATGAGTGTGCCCGCTTTTTTGGATAATGTGCTGGCACACCATCTTGAGACTTACAGTGAAGAGCTTGGCGAGCTGTTTCGCCGAAAAACCCCAAAAACATTCTGAAAATGATGTGGATTGTATTGACTGTTGCCGTATTGGTTTGCGGCCTGCTGTTATGTTGCGTTTATGTACTGTCCAATAAGATTTGTTCACTGAAAAGACAGGTCAGAGAGTTGAATGAGAAAATAGGAATAGCGAACAGCTTTCCCGAATATAACCGTGTGTATCTGAACGATGCTCCAGTCGGGAAAGGACGCCAGATTCGTATCCGTTGCGGTTTGTACAACAAGGCAAGCCGCCTTATTCCGTTTATGGCTCCCGGCATGAGTGTTTCAGTCTATGTGAGCAATATCGTGGAGGAACACTTGAAACGCCACGGAGAATTGCTGAAGAATGAACTTGAATGTTTTCTCTATAAGGATTCTTTATGGAAGAACTGATATACTTCTGTGTACGGATTGTCTGTATAGGCTATTTGCTGTACAGTGTGTATGGCTGGAGAAGGCGTATCGAAACTGTTTGTACCCTGCTTTATGGGAAACCTTGCGTGAAGAAGGAAAAGAAAGAAGCTGCCGGAACGGAATCTGCGGTTTCAGATGCAGAAGTGATGGGAAGTACCCGTTATGTCTATCTGGACGAGAATGCCGGAAAGACTGCCGCTCCCTTCATGAGCCAGCCACTTGAAAGGAATTTTATCGGTGAGGAGGAAGATGTGCAGCAGGAAGATGTGGAATGCAACCTTCAGCTGGATAAGATGAAACTCCTGCAGGAAGTTCAGGAAGACCTTGATGCGGAGTCTCCCGAAGTGGAATCCGTATCACCTGTTCTGTCCAGCAGGGACATGGAAGTACTCGGCGAATATCTGACACATCAGGATGAAGCCGACCATGAGAAGGCCATGCAGGCAGCTCGTGTCCTGTTCTCCATCAGGCAGACCAGCCTGATTGACGTGTTCCTTTCCAATATGGAGAATTCTGCGATTGTAGAGGAACTGATAGACAGGTATCTTGACGAGGACGGCAATCCCAGACCGTTTAAAGTAAAGGATGGGAATGAACCGTCTGACAACTGGCGGAAATATATCTGACACCGATATATTCAGGCATCCCGGAAATCTTTTCGGGATGCTTTTTTTATGTCTGTAAGGCTTCCTGAATGACATCTGATGACAGCTGGTGACACCTGATGACGGTGTTGTATCACAGCGGTTTAAGCCTTATATATTTGCAGTCGAATTCAACATTTATGTCAAACCCCAAAATGATTCGACAATGAAGAGAAGAATCCTATTTTCAGTATTGTGTGTGCTGGCAGCGGCAGGTGCCTTTGCACAGGGACAGGGTCTTGCCGGCATCAATGAGGCTACCAGCCTTATGACCTCGTATTTCGATCCAGCCACCAAATTGTGTTATGCCATCGGAGCCGTACTCGGTCTGGTCGGCGGTATCAAGACGTATGGCAAGTTCAGCAGCGGCGACCCGGATACGTCCAAGACTGCGGCAAGCTGGTTCTTCGCCTGCATCTTCCTGATTGTGGCCGCCACCATTCTCCGTTCCTTCTTCCTGTAAGCCATGGATTACCGTATCAACAAAGGAGCAGGCCGTCCGATTGAGTTCAAGGGCTTGAAATCACAGTACCTGTTCTTTTTTGCCGGAGGTCTTGTATCGGTCTTTCTTGCGGTGGTTGTCCTGTATATGGCCGGTGTCAGCCAGCTGGTATGCCTGTCTTTCGGAGCAGTATCCGGTACCCTGGCCGTATGGCTGACCTTCCGCATGAATGCCCGCTACGGTGAGCACGGGCTGATGAAGATGCTGGCCGAGAAACGCCATCCGCGCTATCTGTCAGCCCGTCGCAGAATATTCAGAGCATTAACCAAAAAGAAGAGAAAGAAATGAGAAGTGTATTGAAGGCCTGTGATCTGGAAGACAGATTTCCGATTCTGGCCGTGGAAAACAACTGCATCGTAAGCAAGGATGCGGACATTACGGTAGCCTTCGAGGTCGAGCTGCCTGAACTGTACACGGTGACGGCGGCGGAATATGAAGCCATTCACGGTACCTGGGTAAAGGCCATGAAGGTGCTTCCCAATTATTCGGTCGTATACAAGCAGGACTGGTTCGTCAAGGAAAACTACCGGAGCGAAGGAGACGGGACGGAAAGTTTCCTGTCCCGCAGCTATGAGCGTCATTTCAACGAACGCCCGTATCTCAGGCACCGCTGCTTCCTGTATCTGACAAAGACCACACGCGAACGTGCCCGCCGTCGCAGTGATTTCAGTACCCTGTGCCGTGGCTATATCCTTCCCAAGGAAATCACGGACTGGGATTCGGTCGTGAAATTTCTGGAAGCGGTGGAGCAGTTCGAGCGTATCATGAACGATTCGGGGCATGTCAGGATGAAGCGTCTCAGAACGGAAGAGGTGGTCGGAACGGAAGAATGTCCCGGTCTGATTGAAAGATACCTGACTCTCGGTATGGAGGACACGCACCCCGTGTTACAGGACATCTGCCTTGATCCGGAACGTATGCGCATCGGTGACAAACGTCTTTGCCTGCATGTGCTTTCCGATACGGAAGACCTTCCCGGCAGTGTGGGCACGGACATGCGCTATGAGCGCTTGTCCACGGACCGTAGCGACTGCCGTCTTTCGTTTGCGGCTCCGGTAGGACTTCTGCTTTCATGCAACCATGTCTATTCGCAGTACGTGTTTATCGATGACGCGCAGGAAATCCTGCAACGCATGGAAAAGACTTCACGAAACATGTTGTCCCTGTCGAAATACAGCCGCAGCAATGCCGTGAACTATGAATGGGCAGAAATGTATCTGGACGAAGCGCATACGAAAGGGCTTGTTCCGGTACGGTGCCACTGTAACGTGCTGGCCTGGGCGGAAGACGAGGAAGAGCTCAGGCGTATCAAGAACGATACCGGCAGCCAGCTTGCCCTGATGGGATGCGTACCCCATTACAACACGATAGATACTCCGGTGCTGTACTGGTCTGGTATTCCAGGCAATGCGGGCGATTTTCCGGCTGAGGAAAGTTTCTATACCTTTCTGGAACAGGCTGTCTGCCTGTTTGCTTCGGAAACGAATTACCGCAGTTCGCCCAGCCCGTTCGGTATCCGTATGACGGACAGGCAGAGCGGCGTACCGCTTCATCTGGACATCAGTGACCTGCCCATGCGCAAGGGAATCATCACCAACCGCAACAAGTTCATACTCGGTCCCTCCGGCAGCGGTAAATCTTTCTTTACGAACCACCTTGTCCGCCAGTATTATGAACAGGGTACCCATATCCTGCTGGTGGATACCGGAAACAGCTATCAGGGACTTTGCAGCCTGATTCATGACCGGACACATGGCGATGACGGTATCTATATCACCTATGAGGAGGACAATCCCATCGCCTTCAATCCGTTCTATACGGATTCCGGGGAATTTGACGTGGAAAAGCGTGAAAGCATCAAGACACTGATACTCACACTCTGGAAACGTGAGGATGAAGCCCCAAGGCGTTCGGAAGAGGTGGCCCTTTCGGGAGCGGTGAACGCATACATCCGCAGGATAACGGAAAACAGGGATGTCAGACCCGATTTCAACGGATTCTACGAGTTTGTGCGTGATGACTACCGCCGGATGATTGAGGAGAAGAAAGTCCGTGAGAAGGATTTTGACATCGACGGTTTCCTGAACGTGCTGGAACCGTTCTACCGTGGCGGTGACTATGATTTCCTGCTTAATTCGGAAAAGGAACTGGATCTTACCAACAAGCGCTTTATTGTATTTGAGCTGGACAATATCAGCGGGAACAAGGTGCTTCTGCCCGTGGTCACGCTGATAATCATGGAAACCTTCATCGCCAAGATGCGCCGTTTGAAAGGCATCCGCAAGATGATACTCATTGAGGAATGCTGGAAAGCCCTGATGTCCGCCAATATGAGCGAGTACATACGCTATCTTTTCAAGACCGTCAGAAAATATTTCGGGGAGGCTGTCGTGGTCACCCAGGAAGTGGATGACATCATCAGTTCCCCTGTCGTGAAGGAAGCTATCATCAACAACAGTGACTGCAAGATTCTTCTTGACCAGCGGAAATACATGAACAAGTTCGACCATATCCAGCGGCTTCTCGGACTGACCGACAAGGAACGCGGACAGATCCTGTCCATTAACCAGGCCAACCATCCCGGACGTTTCTACCGTGAGGTCTGGATCGGTCTTGGCGGTACCCACTCGGCCGTGTATGCCACGGAAGTCAGCGATGAGGAATATGCCGTATATACCACGGAAGAGTCGGAAAAGCTGGAATTGCAGAAGCTGGCCAAGGAACTGGGCGGAAATCTGGAACTGGCCGTGAAACGCATTGCGGAAATGAGAAGGGAAAGGAAAAGGTCAAACGGTAAAGCATGACGGTTATGAATGACAGTTTTGAATCGGATGAAAGAAAGCGTAAGGAGACAATCGAATGTCTCTACTGGTCCCTGATGAACGGATGGGACATACCGAAGGATATCCGTGAACATTACGGATTTTCAGAGGACTATGAACTGTACCACCGGCTTGAAAGTATGGAACCGGAAGATTACAGGGAAAGAAGGTTCAGAGGCGAGATACCTGATGCCGTGGAGGTCGATGTAAGACTGACACATGCTGTGGAGAAGGTCTTCGAGCGGCTTTGTTCCCCTCCTCCCGTACAGTATCTCGACAAGCTGTACGGGGAACTGGAAAAGCTGGGAGGTTTCATCGCCAACCCGAAGAATATTGACAGCCCTTTCATTAATTCCGGTTTTCTCATGAAATACAGCATTGACCGGAATTCCCCGGATGAAATCAGACGGCAACAGGCAGAAAAGGCCTATAAGGAACTTTATGCCAGGTTTGAAACCATGGTCGGCCTGAAGTCCCCAAACAAAAAGGACGACAACGCTATCCGCAGGGAATGCCGGCAGCCAGCCTGTAAAGAAAGGCTGTCCGGAAAAGCCCGCATCCCGGTCAGTCCGAAGCCAAAGAGACGCAAGATGGGACTTTGAGAGATTCAGTAAAACAAGAACAACATCATTAAAAAAGACAAGACATGAAAAACAGACAGTTGTACAGACTGGCCGCCTGCCTGATCGGGGCGGCATCACTGCTGCTGCAGAGCTGCAGTGAGAGCAGGTTTAAGGACTGTGACCGCCTGTGCGGTTCATGGAGCAGTGTGGAAGGCAAGCCCGATGTCCTTATATATAAGGAAGGGGACGCCTACAAGGTGACGGTCTTCGCCCGCAGCGGAAAGACACGGAAGCTGAAGCCGGAAACCTATCTGCTGGTGGAAGAAAACGGTAACCTGTTCATCAATACCGGCTACCGCATTGACATCGCCTACAATGAGGCGGCTGACGTATTGACCTTTTCTCCGAACGGTGACTATGTAAGGAAGGAGGTACGTCCATGAGAAAAAGACTGCTGCTGCTTTGTGCAGGAACCTTTTTTCTTGCCGGACAGATACGGGCACAGTGGGTGGTGACTGATCCGGGAAACCTTGCCCAGAGTATCATCAACATGTCGGACAATATCGTGCATACCTCTTCAACTGCGACAAGTACCGCCCAGAATTTTGCGGAGACGGTGAAGATATACCAGCAGTACAAGAAATACTATGATGCCCTGAAGTCCGTCAACAATCTGGTGAAGGATGCCCGTAAGGTCAGTGAAATCATCCTGATGGTCGGTGACGTGTCGGAAATCTACGTGACCAATTTCCAGAAGATGCTGGGTGACGAGAACTTTTCTCCCGAAGAGCTGGATGCCATCGCTTTCGGTTATACCAAACTTCTGGAAGAGAGCAACGGGGTGTTGCAGGACCTCAGGCAGGTAATCAACGTCAGCACCCTTTCCATGACCGACAAGGACCGTATGGACGTGGTGGATGACTGTTATGCCAGTATGCGCCGTTACCGCAATCTCGTGAATTATTATACGAACAGGAATATAGCCGTGAGTTTCCTGCGTGCCCGCAAGAAGAATGACCTTGACCGTGTCCTGAAGCTTTATGGCAATGACACCTCCAAATACTGGTAGCCTATGGTATTGTTATCCGTGGATTTCTCGAATCTCCATACCATTCTGGAGAGCCTTTACAATGAAATGATGCCCCTTTGCGGTGATATGCTGGATGTGGCCAAGGGACTTGCCGGACTCGGTGCCCTGTTTTATGTGGCCGTCCGTGTATGGCAGTCGCTTGCCCGTGCCGAACCGATAGACGTGTATCCGCTTCTGCGCCCGTTTGCGATAGGCATCTGCATCATGCTTTTCCCGACTCTGGTACTCGGAACGATGAATACGGTGCTGAGTCTGATTGTGCAGGGAACCCACAAGATGCTTGAGGGGCAGACGATGGACATGCAGCAGTACCGTGAGCAGAAGGACAGGCTGGAACGTGAAGCCATGCTCCGTAATCCGGAAACGGCCTATCTGGTCAGCGATGAGGAGTTTGACCGTCAGCTGGACGAGCTCGGATGGTCGCCCGATGCCATGGCAACCCGTATGGGCATGTATATGGAAGTGGGCATGTACAATCTGGAAAAGAATATCCGGGACGCCTTCCGCAGTCTGCTGGAACTGCTTTTTGCTGCGGCATCCCTGCTTATAGATACGGTAAGGACCTTTTTTCTGGTTGTATTGTCCATCCTTGGTCCCATTGCCTTTGCCTTCAGTGTGTGGGACGGTTTCCAGTCCACGCTCAGCCAGTGGTTCACACGTTACATTTCCGTCTATCTGTGGCTTCCCGTGAGTGACCTTTTCAGCTGTATGCTGGCCAAGATTCAGGTGCTCATGCTGCAGAACGACATCCTGGAGCTCCAGAACAATCCGAACTATTCGCTGGACAACTCCAATTCGGTATATGTGATCTTCATGCTCATAGGTATCATCGGATACTTTACCGTGCCGACCGTGGCCGGATGGATTGTACAGGCAGGCGGTGGCGGAAACTATAACCGCAACATCAACCGTACCGCGACCAAGGCCGGAGGATTTGCAGCCGGTGCCGCAGGTTCCGGACTGGGAAATATCGGAGGGCGTCTGCGTGGAAAATAAACAGAACAGGAACATAAAAATCATGAAAACAGATGGAATTCAAATCACTGACCAATATTGAAAGCAGTTTCAGACGGATACGCCTGATGCTTGCGGTCTTTGTCGGATGCTGCACGCTTGTGACCGTCTTTGCCCTGTGGAACTCATACCGCTTTGCGGAGAAACAGCGTGAGAAAATTTATGTACTCGATGGCGGCAAGTCACTGATGCTTGCCCTTTCGCAGGATCTTTCACAGAACCGTCCGGCTGAAGCCAGGGAGCATGTAAGAAGGTTCCATGAACTCTTTTTCGGGCTGTCGCCACAGAAGGATGCCATCGAGCACAATATCAACCGTGCCTTGCAGCTGGCGGACAAAAGCGCCTATCATTACTATGTGGATTTTGCCGAGAAAGGATATTACAACCGTCTCATTTCCGGCAACATCAATCAGGTGGTACGGGTGGACAGCGTGGTCTGCGACTTTTCCGGATACCCCTACAGGGCCAGGACGTATGCCCGCCAGATGATTATCCGTGAGAGTAATGTGACGGAACGTTCGCTGGTGACTGACTGCCAGCTTCAGAATACGTCCCGTTCCGATGACAACCCCAACGGCTTTATTATCGAACATCTGACCATACTGGAAAACAAGGACATAAGGAGCGTAGAGCGATGAAAAGGAACCTGACGAGACAGGCGGACCTTCAACTCAGGAGGTTCTGCCACAGACTTACCGTTAAACAGCGCAAGGCCGTTCTCTGGATACTGTTTGTCCCGTTTGCCGCCGCATGTGTCTATACGGCATGCAGACCGTTTATAGGCAGTAATAATCAGGAGTCCGGAATGGAATTTATGGAAAAGGATTCACTCCGTATGGAGTTCATTCAATCTATTGTAAGAAATGGAGAAAGAAAAAGTCAAGAAAGTAATGGAACGGCTGATGAAACCGTTCAGGCTCCGGTCCTCAAAGGACAGGAAGCCGCTGAGTGAGGAACAGAAACGCAAACGCGCCGGATTTGTGGTGTATCCGCTGATGTTCCTGCTGTGTCTGGGAAGTTTCTATCTGATATTCTCACCTTCCGGGCAGGAACGGGAGCGGCAGGATAAAGGACAGGGATTCAATACGGAAATCCCTTCTCCCGAGGACAGCCGCCTGGAAGGAAACAAGAAAGATGCCTATGAAAAGGCTCTGATGGAACAGGAAAGCAGGAAAAGGAAGACATTCTTTGAAGCTGCGGAGTCCATGTTTGCCAAAGAGAAACGGAAAGACAGTGTCCGTCTTCCCGATAACATTCCACCGGAGAGGCAAACTAACACGGAAACGGAAACAGAAAAAGGCAATGCCGGACCGGTCAGTTCCTCGGCCGGAGCCTACCGTGAGATGAACCGTACGCTGGGAAGCATCTATGAACCGCGGACCGATCCGGAAAAGGAAAGGCTTCAGGAAAGGATTGAGGAACTGGAGCGTATGCAGCAACAGCAGCAGAAGCAGGAGCCACTGTCAGGCATGGAGGAAAAGATGGCCCTGATGGAAAAATCCTACGAACTGGCCGCCAAATACAATAACCGTCAGGCAGTGGAGACTCCTTCTCCCGTCAGAAAAGCGGAGGACAAAAAAGCCATGCCGGTGAAACAGGTCCACAATGAGGTGGTATCCTCGCTTTCCAGACCCATGAGCGACGAAGAGTTCATATCCGCCTTTTCGGGAGAACGCAATGCCGGTTTCAATACGGCTGTCGGCCGGAAGACCGTAACGGAAGGCAATACCATTGCTGCCTGTGTACACGGTACGCAGACCGTATCCGACGGACAGGCCTTGCGCCTGCGGCTTACCGAGCCCATGTCTGTTGCCGGACGTTTCATACCGAAAGGGACCGTACTGGTAGGTGGCACACGTATACAGGGTGAACGGCTGGAAATCATGGTCAATGCCGTGGAATACAAGGGAACTATCCTGCCGGTGGAGCTGGAAGTCTATGATCTGGACGGACAGCAGGGAATCCTGGTGCCGGGTTCACTGGAATATGACGCTGCCAGAGAGATTGCCGCCAATATGGGAACCTCGATGAACAGCAGCATCAACATTTCCACCGATGCCGGGGCGCAGATTGCCTCCGATCTGGGAAAAGGTGTAATACAGGGCGTTTCCCAGTACATATCCAAACGGATGCGTACGGTAAAGATTACTTTGAAGGCCGGACACCGGGTACTGCTCCATTCACCGGAGAAATGAAATACAGGAAACTATGAAAGAAAAGACAACCATTAAACAAAAGCACATGAAGAAGATTCTGATGATGTTTGCCCTTTTACTGGGCGTATCTGCTGCCTGGGCGCAGCAGAGTAGCGGTGATTATTATGATGGGCTGACCCGCAAGATCGGTTTCAGCCAGATGATTCCGCCACACGGACTGGAAATAACGTATGACAAGACTGTCCATGTCATTTTCCCGGCTCCGGTCAAGTATGTGGATCTCGGTTCTACAAACCTGATAGCCGGCAAGGCCGACGGTGCCGAGAATGTAATCCGCGTAAAGGCCACGACACGCAATTTCAGGGAGGAGACCAATATGTCTGTAATAACTGAAGAAGGGAACTTTTATACCTTCAACGTGAAATATGCCGACGAGCCGCTGTTGCTGAATGTGGAAATGTGTGATTTTATCCATGACGGAGAATCGGTGAACCGTCCCAACAATGCCATGGAAATCTATCTGACCGAGCTGGATAACGAATCCCCCCGTCTGGTACGTCTTATCATGAAATCCGTGTATGAGAATGACAAGCGCCGTATCCGTCATATCGGCTGCAAGCGTTTCGGTATCCAGTATCTGCTCAAAGGGCTGTACACCCATAATGACCTGCTTTATTTCCATACCCAGGTAAAGAATTCCTCGAATGTTCCCTTTGACGTGGATTTCATTACGTTCAAGGTGGTGGACAAAAAGGTGATGAAGCGTACGGCCATGCAGGAGCAGGTGATTTATCCGTTGCGTGCCTATAATTATGTGACACGTGTAAACGGCAGGGATTCGGAATGTACGGTATTCGCCCTTCCCAAGTTTACGATACCGGACGACAAGAAACTGGTTGTGGAGATGTATGAGAAACAGGGCGGCCGTCACCAGAGTTTTGAAGTGGTCAACGAAGACCTGGTGCGTGCGGAAACCATCAATGAGCTGAAGATACGATGAGAACGAAAGTATTGTATATGCTGGCATTGCTGCTTGTCCTTTCCGTGGGACAGGCAGACGCCCAGCGGATTCTGCCAAGGATGCAGGGTGTGGAAATGCGTGGAGGTATGGCTTCCGATAACGGATACTATATGGGAATGACACTTTCAAGCTATGCCAAAGGCGGGAACAAATGGGTATATGGAGCGGAATACCTGCACATGAAGCACGGTTACCGCCATGTGACCATCCCTTCTGCGCAGTTTACGGCAGAAGGCGGATATTACCTGAATTTCCTTTCCGATGCGGGAAAAGTGTTCTTCCTCAATCTGGGAGGATCGGCACTGGCCGGATATGAGACGGTAAACTGGTCTGATAAAATACTCTATGACGGGGCCACCCTGAAAAACGGCGATGCCTTTGTGTACGGCTGTGCCCTGACGCTGGAGATGGAACTGTACCTTGCCGACCGTGTGGCATTGACGGCTTCCTTGCGTGAGCGTTTCCTGTGGGGCGGAAGTCTCGGACATTGCCATACCCAGTATGGAATCGGCATCCGTTTTATGATAAATTAGCGGGTTATGGAACTGGAACAGATTAGACAGATTTCCCTTGTCGGTTTTCTTGAAGATATGGGGCATATACCGGTATCCCGTAAAGGAAATGATGTCTGGTTCAGATCACCTTTCAGGAATGAGAGAACCGCATCCTTCAAGGTGGATACGCAGCGGAATGTCTGGTTTGATTTTGGCCTCGGAAAGGGAGGTGACATCTTCCATCTTGCCGGAGAACTTACCGGAAGTACCGGTTTCATGGAACAGCTGGAGTTCCTTTCAGGGAAATCCGGCATCCTTCCCCTCCGGCCTTTACAGGAACGTAAGAAGATACCCCGCGTTTCCGAATTCGAGGACGTGAAAGTGACGGAACTGAGTCATGAGGCTTTGAAAGGTTACCTGAAAGAGAGAGGCATTGATCCGGCCATAGCCGGGAGATTCTGCAAGGAAGTGGCATATGGAATACGGGGCAAACGGTATTTTGCCATAGGCTTCATGAACCGGAGCGGCGGTTATGAACTCCGTAACCCGATGTTCAAGGGATGCATCTCTCCCAAGGACATTTCCTATGTGTCCCTGTCCGGAAAGAAACAGGATACGTGCTGTGTGTTTGAAGGATTTGTGGATTTCCTTTCGGCATTGGTATTGCGGACTGTGACGGACGAGGATTGCCTGGTGCTGAACTCTGTATCCAATCTGGAACGGTCGTATGCCGTACTGGAGGGTTACGGCAAAATCCGGTGCTTTCTTGACCGTGACCGGGCCGGAATTACCGCACTGGAGACTTTGAACATACATTTCGGGAATAAGGTTATGGACTGTTCCGGTCTGTATGATGGATTAAAGGACTTGAATGAATATCTGACAAAAACAAAGGAAAACAAATGAAGACAGAAAAGAATATGAGAAAAGGATTTGGGCTGGCAGGCAAGATTGCCATGTTCTGCATAGGTCTGGTCAGTCTTGTACTGACCTCGTGCGAATCCGAGCTGGAAATCCAGCAGAGTTATCCGTTTACCGTGGAAACAATGCCGGTTCCAAAGGAACTGAACAGGAATGAGATGGCGGAAATACGATGTGAACTCAAAAGTGAGGGCGATTTTGACGGTACGGTCTATACGATCCGTTATTTCCAGTATGACGGGGAAGGTTCCCTGAAACTGGACAACGGTCTTGAATTCAAGCCGAATGACCGTTATCTGCTGGAGAACCGGAAGTTCAGGCTGTATTATACTTCACTATGTGACGAGGCGCAGAACTTCATTGTCGTTGTCGAGGACAACTGGGGAAACATGACGGAAATGGAATTTGACTTCAACGATGCAGGTGATGAAGAAACAGGTACTGTGGAAGATTCTTTGTCAGTTCAGGAAGGAGGTGCCTTATAATAACCGTAAGACTTCTAAGGTCAGTACTGCCGTTGGTGGTACTGGCCATGACGGTAACTTCCTTGCGTGCACAGGAGAATGTGGAAGGCTCACAGTGGGAAACGGCTGTCAGGTGTATCAAGAAGTTCGAAGGATGGCATGGTCCGGAACATCATCCTTATGTCGCATACGGTCACCGTATCAGAAAAGGGGAAAAGTTTCCCGTCAGGCTGACAGAAAGTGAGGGAGACAGTATTCTGAGAAAGGACCTGAAGGAAATGTGTGCATTGTTCCGTCACCTGGGAAAGGATTCACTGCTCTTATCCGAAATTTCGGATAACAGAAGTTATCCAAACCCCAGCATTATCCTAAAAATACAGTTTTTTATTCTGTAAATCATTCTGTTATAGGATGAATAGGTTTGGATAATACATTCCTATATCTTTGCTAATGGCACTAAAGCCAATAGGAAGAATATGAATATAGCACAGTTAAAATTAAGCCAGAAGAAGTTACTGGACAACCTCGTTTCCCGTGGTTATGACATTCAGTACATCAAAGGAGTAAAATTTGTTTTAAGACTTCTTTTTGAACATGAAGGATGTTTTCATTCGTATGAACAATTTGCAGAAAAGTTTATCCGTACAAGGGGATATACAAAAGCGACATTGGATCTTAGGATGATGCATTTACGTACTATCCAAGCATATGATGAATTTGGGCACTACCCGGACAAGAAGTCCTTTGTTCCGTTATGCTATCCTTCCAGGTATAATATGCTTAACCCCAGTTTTCAGAAAGTTATAGACATTTACCGGAAGCGTGCCGCAGAACATAAAAAGAAGTCCACAGTAAAAATGGAAACCGATGCCGTTACAATGTTCCTTTTTGAGATGCAAAAGTTCCACGTCTCTTCATTGGATGAAATCAACGAAGAACATGTTTTGTCCTTTTTCCTTAAAGAAGAACAGCAAAAGCGTTCAAGGACATATTGCGGTCACATAGCGTCAGCCCTTAAAGAGTTGGGGGATTTATACGACATGAAAAAAGTATTAGGTTATTTCCCTGATTTGAAATATGAAAGGAAAAACTTCAACTATCTTAAGGATGATGAAATCAATGTGATAAAAAATGCTTTGTCAGACTCTAACAATATTTTGACTTTCAGGGAAAAAGCTATAGTTTCATTGGCTTTATATACTGGCATAAGAGGATGCGACATTGCCAACTTGAAATTGACAGACATAGATTGGAAGAAGGAACGAGTCAGCTTCGTCCAGGAAAAGACTGGTAATCCGATAGTGTTGCCCCTTCTTCCTCATGTTGGAAACTCATTGTTTGATTACATACGTAATGAACGGGACAATGAGGCCGGATCCGTGTATCTGTTTCCCAACAAGAAGAATGCGACAGAAAGGTTGGAGAACAAAAGTATCGGCACCATTGTCAATACAGTCTTTGAGAAACTAAACCTTAGAAAAGGTGAATCCGGGCGTGGAGTCAGCGTATTTCGGCACAACCTCGCCTCTAAATTACTTGGTAAAGGTACCGAGATTAGGGTCATCAGCCATATTTTAGGACATATCTGTTCTTCATCTATAGTCCCATATATAGATGCTGACATCCCTCATCTGAGAGAATGCGGAATCAATATTGAATGTTATCCAATAAGAAAGGAGTTGTTCGAATGAAAACAGATTCACATCTACCCCAATTTGCAGATTTGATGTCTGAATATGTCAATTTCATCTCCGGTATCGGAAAATGTGACTATATAACCCGCATATACCTGAACTCTTTCGCCAAGTACTGTATGAATCATGGCGGAGTGCTGTCGGATGATATTATCTCCGGATGGGCATCAAGGACAGATAAGGAAAGCTATTATACAAACCGTAACCGATGCATTATTTTGAGGCGCTTCATCCGTTATATCCGGTCGAAATATGGGGCACCGTTCAAATTGCCATCATATCCTCCGGACATAAAATACACACCTAAGCCAAAGCGTATTCTTGTTTCAGAACAGCCATACTCTTATTCCGCAATATCCCATATAGTCAAGAAATATGAACTTTACAAAAGAGCCTCTGGAAAATTCAGTAGGCGGACAATGGACAAGATTCGCCGTTTCAATGACTTCTGCGCCCAAAATTATCCGTCAGCCGAAGCTCTTACAGAAGAAATTGTCCTTGATTATTGCAAGAAGAAAAAAACGGAATCCGCAAAGTCATGCAATAACAGAATTGTAGGTGTCAGAGGATTTCTGAAATATGCGAATAGCCGTGGTTTCGTAAATATTCCTCTTCCATCCACCATTCCAAGAGTCAATGTCACATCATTCGAACCACATCCGTTTACTCCAGAAGAGCTTGCGAGATTCTTTAATGAAGCGGACAATCTCGAACCTCCAATAAATTGCCGTGACATGAGGGCTGCGCTTATGAAAGTGGAAGTTCCGGTCTTTTTCCGACTTTTGTACAGTACAGGGATGCGTACAACAGAAGCCCGTCTGCTCAGAGTAGAAGACGTGGACTTGCAATCCGGTGTTATAAATATAAGATACACAAAGAGCATAGATGAACATCGGGTTGCCTTGCACGAATCCATGTGGTCGCTATTGCAGATGTATAATGTCAAAATGGAAAATCTCATGCCCGGAAGAAAGATATTCTTTCCTAACGAGTACGCCAAACCGTATTCCGGAGAATGGGTAACGGCAAGTTTTAAGAAAGTATGGAAGAAAGTCAGTACGGCACACGCAAGAGCATATGATTTTCGCAGTCACTATGCGGTCGTGAACATAAACGGTTGGGATCACTGCGGCATTGAATGGATGGACAAACTCTTATATCTCAGCCGTTCCATGGGACACCGTTACATTCAAAACACATTATATTATTACAGGCTTGTACCGCTGTTTGCACACCAGTTGGAAAATCTGACAGGAGGTGGGTATGAAGAACTTTTACCTGATTTAAACGACTATTTTGAATATGAAGACTAAAGCAGAACATTCAATTATCGCCGATGCCATCCATGAGTGGCATACGGTTTATCTTCCGTGTATAAGGAATCTGAGCCATAACGCTTTAAAATCATACGGAGAGGGAATGGGAATCTATATAGATTTCCTTGAATCCTCGAAGGGAGTCACATCAAATACCATTTGTGGGGAATGCTTCCGTAAGGACTGGATTGAAGAATGGATTGCGTGGCTGAAAGAAGTAAGAAAATGCAGCCCGCAAACATGCAATCATCGTCTCTCCATATTGAAAAATTTCCTCCGTTTCCTTGCGCACAAGAAAATCCAATTCATAAAATATGATTGTGATGCCGCTGAAATAAAAAGAATGCAGCAGCCTAAAAAACAAGTGGAAGTAATCACAAAAGATACAATCAAACGGATTTTTGCAAGCATCAATACACGGACATTGATAGGTAAGAGGGATTTTGCCTTGTTCAATCTTTTATATAGTACCGGAACAAGAATAGATGAAATATTATCATTAAGGCTGTCGGCACTGCACTTGGATGAAACGAAAAGTTACATTCTTGTTTTGGGTAAAGGGAATAAACAACGTACCATTTATTTGTTGAACAGCATGGTAAAAATACTGAAACATTATGTGAAGTTGTTCCATCCGGCCAATCCGTTACCTTCTGATTTTGTATTTTTCCCCATATATGGCCATGCAAACAAAAAAATCACTTCAGAAGCGATTAGCAAGCGGTTGAAAATGTATGTTAGAATTGCGTCTCAGGGGCTACTTGAAATTCCTGCGGATTTTCATTGCCATAGTTTTCGGCATGCACGGGCTACCCATTGGTTGGAAGACGGTGTAAACTTGGCGCAGATACAAAAACTATTGGGGCATGAGAGCATCGAAACGACAATGAAATACGTAGGAGTTTCATCAGAACAAATGGTACAAGCTTTATGCTCTATGGAAGACAATCTGACTTTAGGCGTTGAAAAGAAATATAAGAAAATCAGAAATAAAGATTCATTAGCAACAGTTCTTGGATTGAGATAATACTTAGTAATAAATGAGTGACTGTTCTTGAATAATGGAACAATCACTCTTTATTATCTGCTACTAAAATATAACAATTTACTGATATTCAATACAATAAAAAGTCAAGTTGGGATAATATTTTGGTTTGGATAACTGCTCTTATCCGAAATTTCGGATAAGATAAGCGAATCCTTCCCGAACTGCTGGAACATCGCGCAGAACTTCCGCAGGTCTTTT
>ERZ772875.189-NODE-189-length-74758-cov-23.402340_pt1 | contig 74758 bp, 74 predicted proteins | sample MGYA00580585_ERZ772875 | MGnify/ENA primary metagenome ERZ772875 (study PRJEB29015, sample SAMEA2737736) | human gut metagenome | biome: human gut; feature: human-associated habitat; material: faeces | place: China | collected 2012 ... | reverse complement strand
GGGGTTCATCCATGGGAACATGGGCGGTGTTCGAAGCAGACATGGCGGCTCCTCCTGAATCATCATACCGTTTTTTGGGCGATCATTATGGATTTTGCCCCGGTGCCGTGGGAATATACCCCCGCCAAGTGTACAGATTTTTCACTTGACAAGGGGGCTCTGTTATGGTATGATTCCGAATGTAAAGTTTTTGAGCTTTACGACATCTCAACAGGAGGTGGAACAGTTTGAAAAGTCAGGCCTATCGCATGGCCCTGCTGTACGATTTTTACGGCGACGTGCTCACCGAGCGGCAGAAGGAGTTTTACGACCTCTACTATAACGAGGATCTTTCACTCTCCGAGATCGCGGAGAACAGCGGCATCACCCGCCAGGGCGTCCGGGACGTGATCGTCCGGGCGGAGGGCGTCATGCAGGAGGTGGAGGACAAGACCGGCCTGATCCGGCGCTTCGAGCAGATGCGGGGCCATTTGCAGGCCATCGAGGATGCAGCCGCCGAGCTGAAGACCATCAACTACCGCCAGTATGAGGACCCCCGTCTGACTGAGCTGGCGGAATTGATTCACGCGGAAGCCACCGCTTTGAAGGAATGATCGCATGGCATTTGAAGGGCTCACCGAAAAACTGAACGCAACATTCAAGAAGCTGCGGGGCAAGGGCCGCTTGACAGAGAACGACGTCCGGGAGGCCATGCGGGAAGTCCGTCTGGCCCTGCTGGAGGCCGACGTAGGCTATAAGGTGGTCAAGGACTTCGTGGCTACCGTGACAGAGCGGGCTGTGGGGTCCGACGTGTTGGACAGCCTCACGCCCGCCCAGCAGGTCATCAAGATCGTCAACGAAGAGCTGACAAAGCTCATGGGCGGCGGCACCGCCCGGCTCTCCATGGCCAACAGCGGTCCCACCGTTGTGATGATGGTGGGCTTGCAGGGCGCCGGTAAGACCACCAACGGCGCCAAGCTGGCGGGCCTGATGCGCCGCCAGTACGGCAAGCGTCCGCTGCTGGCAGCCTGCGACGTGTACCGCCCCGCCGCCATTACCCAGCTGCAGGTGGTGGGCAAGCAGCTGGATATTCCCGTGTTCGAGATGGGGCAGATCGACCCCGTGACCATCGCCAGGGAGGCTGTCAGGTACGCGGCCGACCACGGCAACGACATAGTATTTCTGGATACCGCCGGACGGCTCCATATCGACGAGGCGCTGATGGACGAGCTGAAGGCCGTCAAGGCCGCGGTGAAGCCCAACGAGATCCTGCTGGTGGTGGACGCCATGACCGGTCAGGACGCGGTCAACGCCGCCAAGGCCTTCGATGACGCGCTGGGCATCGACGGCGTGCTGCTGACTAAGCTGGACGGCGACGCCCGGGGCGGCGCGGCCCTCTCCATCCGGGCGGCCACCGGCAAGCCCATCAAGTTTGTGGGTACCGGCGAAAAGCTGGATATGATCGAGCCGTTCCACCCCGACCGCATGGCCTCCCGTATCCTGGGCATGGGCGATATGCTCACGTTCATCGAGAAGGCGGAACAGCAGTACGACGAGGAGCAGGCCAAGAAGCTGGAGGAGAAGCTGCGGAAAAACCGGCTGACCCTCAGCGATTACTTAGACCAGCTGGAGCAGCTGCAAAACATGGGCGACCTGAGCCAGATCGCCGACATGCTGCCCGGCGGCATGGCAAAGGGCTTCGACCCCAGCCAGATCGACGAGAAGCAGATGGCCCACAACAAGGCCATCATCCGCAGCATGACCCCCAAGGAGCGGGAGAACCCCCAGATCCTCAACGCCAGCCGCAAAAAGCGCATCGCCGCAGGCTGCGGCCTGGAGGTGGTGGATGTCAACCGGCTGCTGAAATCCTTCGAGATGCTGCAGCAGATGACCAAGGCCATGACCAAGGGCAAGCTCCGCGGTCTTGGCGGTATGATGGGCGGCGGTATGCCCAACATGAGCCGGATGCACGGCTTCGGCCGGAAGAAGCGGCTGAAATAAGTGTGTAAGTGCAGAAGCATTTAACAAATAAAACATACAAAAAATACATGGAGGAAAAAGAACTATGGTCAAGATTCGTCTGAGAAGAATGGGCGCCAAGAAGGCTCCTTACTACCGTGTGGTCGTCGCTGATTCCCGCTATCCCCGTGACGGACGCTTCATCGAGGAGATCGGCACCTACGATCCCTGCGTGTCCCCCGCCAAGATCAGCATCGACGCTGACCGCGCCCGCGAGTGGATCAAGACCGGCGCCCAGCCCACCGAGACTGTCCGTGCGCTGCTGAAGAAGGTCGACGTTCTGTAAGCCGGGGGCAAAGCCATGAAGGATTTGCTGCTGTATATCGCCAGAAGCCTTGTGGAGCATCCCGACCAGGTGTCCGTCACCGAGGTCGAGGAGGGCGATGAGCTGACGCTGCAGCTGCGTGTGGCCCCTGAGGACATGGGCAAGGTCATCGGCCGTCAGGGCCGTATTGCCAAGGAGATCCGCACCGTGGTGCGCTCCTACGCCCAGCGCACCGGCGCAAAGGTTTCGGTGGATATCGTTGACTGACGAAAAAGGAGCTCCCGCCTCGGCGGGAGTTCCTTTTTTGCCGCTTTTCTTTTGCGCGGGAGTGGTGTATAATATCAACGATTGTGCAAATGAAACATGCAGGAGGGCTCACTATGTATGAAAACCGCCGGGAGATCATGCAGGACGTGTTCCTGACCTATCTGCCCGCCAGAAAATTCAAGACCAGCCGCCTGACGGTGAATCTTATCACCGGGCTGGAGCGCGCCGGTGCATCGGCCAACGCGCTGCTGCCCGCCGTGCTCAGCCGGGGCACCGTGCGCCATCCGGATATGGAGAGTCTGTCCGCCGCCATGGATACGCTGTACGGCGCCACGGTGGACAGCGTCGTGCGCAAGAAGGGCGAGCGCCAGTGCATCGGCTTTGCCGCGGACTTCATCGACGATGCCTTCACGCCCCACGGCGAAAGGCTGCTGGAGCCGGTGGCGGAGCTGATGGGGGAGATGCTGCTGGAGCCGCTGACCCGAAACGGCAGCTTTCTGGCGGAGTATGTGGACAGCGAAAAGGCCAATCTCATCGACGCCATCCGCTCCCTGCGCAACGACAAGCGGGACTGGGCGGAGATCCGGCTCATGCAGGAGATGTGCGCCGGTGAGCCGTACAGCATCCTGCGTCTGGGTGACGAAGAGACGGCGGCCAAGCTGAACAACCACTGCCTGTACCGTCACAGCAGTACGCTGCTGGCGGGCAGCCGGGTGGAGGTGCTCTACTGCGGCAGCGCGGAGCGGCAGCGGGTGGAGGACGCGGTGCTGTCGGCGCTGGCGGCTCTGCCCCGGGGCGCGGCGGCGTCTCTGCCGCCTGTGGAGCAGCTGCCGCCCCGGGAAACGCCCAGGGTAGTTACGGAGGTCATGGACGTGAACCAGGGCAAGCTGGCGCTGGGCTACCGCTGCACCACGGAGGATGTGCCTGCCATGATCCTGGCCAACCTGATCTTCGGCGGCACCAGCAATTCCAAGCTGTTTATGAACGTGCGGGAGAAGCTGTCCCTGTGCTACTACGCCTCCAGCAGCTATGCCCGCAGCAAGAATATCATGACCGTCTCCAGCGGTGTGGAGCAGAAGGACTATGACCGCGCCATGGAGGAGATCGCCTGCCAGCTTGCCGCCGTGCAGAATGGCGAGTGGGAGGACTGGGAGCAGGACGGCGCTCTACAGGCCATGCTCAGCTCCCTTACATCCCTGCCGGATTCCCAGGGTGCGCTGGAGAACTACTATCTGGGTCAGATCGCCACAGACGCCGGCGAGACGCCGGAGGAGCTGACCGCAGCGCTGCGGGAGGTCACGCGGGAGCGCATCATGGAGGCGGCCCGGTCCGCCAAGCTGGACACCGTGTACTTCCTGCACGGAAAGGAGGAGGCGTAACGTGGCACATTCTGAAAAGACGCTCTATCCCCGCATCGGCGAGGAGGTCATCCGCACAACGCTGGACAACGGCTTGCCGGTGTTCATCGTCCCCAAGAAGGACTATCGCCGCAAATACGCTATGTTCGCCACCCGCTACGGGGGTATGGACATGCGCTTTCAGCTGAACGGCCAGTGGCTGGACACCCCCGCCGGCATCGCCCACTATCTGGAGCATAAGATGTTCGATACCGAGGAGGGCAACGCATTGCAGGAGCTGGCGAAAAACGGCGCGGAGCCAAACGCCTTCACGTCCAACGCCATCACCTGCTACTACTTCGACTCCACGGAGAAGCTCTACGAGAATCTGGAGATCCTGCTGTCCTTCGTATCCGTGCCCTACTTCACCGACGAGAGTGTGGAGAAGGAGCAGGGCATCATCGCGCAGGAGATCAACATGATCGAGGACAACCCGGAGTGGCAGGTGTACAAGCGGCTGATGCAGGCACTGTACCACACCAGCCCCGCCCGTACCTCCGTGGCCGGGTCGGTGGAGAGCATCCGCCAGATCACGGCCCAGACCCTGTACGACTGCCACAAGGCGTTTTACACCCCGGCCAACATGTGCCTTGTGGTGGTGGGCGACGTGGATGCGGACAGGGTGCTGGAGACGGCGCGGCGCATCCTGCCCCGAACCAGCGGCCCGGACATTCCGCGGGATCACGGCCCGGCGGAGGAGCTGACGGCGGCGCAGGCGGAGGTCAGCTGCACCATGGAGGTGGCCATGCCCACCTTCCTGATGGGCTTTAAGTGTGCACCGCAGGGCGATGGGCCGGAGCAGATGCGCACCACCGCCATCGGGGAGCTGGCCTGCGACCTGATGATGGGTGAATCCAGCCCGCTGTACGCTCGGCTGTACAGCCAGGGCCTTATCAACGGCTCCTTCGGCGCCAGCTACGACATCCTGCCCGGCGCGTCCTACGTCTACGCCGGCGGCGACAGCAAGGACCCCCATGCCGTGGCGCAGGCCATTCTGGCCGAGGCCCGGCGGCTGACGGCGGAGGGGTTGGACGAGGCGTACTACCGGCGCATCGTCAACGCCAATTTCGGCGCGGCGCTGCGGGCGCTGAACTCCTTTGAATCTATCGCCGTGTCCATGGTAGAGGGGTGCTTCCGCCGCTACGACCCCTACCGGTTTCCGGAGGTCTACGACGGCATCACCCAGCAGGACGTGCTGGATTTCATCCGCGGCAGCTTTGCGGAGAGCCGTATGGCGCTCTCCATCGTTTACCCGAAGGAGGGGTGACCCATGCATATCATGACTGACAGTCCCATCCGCTTTCCGGGACTTTTCGGCGACTGGGAGTTCACCGCTTCCAGCACCGCCTTCCACATCGGCGGGAAGGCCATCTACTGGTACGGCATCCTCATCGCGCTGGGCGTGGTGCTGGCGCTGTGGTTCTGCATGACACAGAAGGAGAAATACGGCATTACGGAGGATGATCTGCTGGACGCCGTGCTGTGGGGTGTTCCGCTGTCCATCGTGGGCGCGCGGCTGTACTACGTCATCTTCTATCTCGACCTGTTCAGAAACGACGACGGCTCCTTCGACTGGGGCGGCGCCATCGCCATCTGGGACGGCGGGCTGGCCATCTACGGCGGCGTCATCGCCGCGTTCCTGACGGCGTTCGTGCTGTGCCGGAAAAAGGGCGTCAAAATGGGGGCCCTCGCCGACCTGGTCGTCATGGGCTTCCTCATCGGACAGGCTGTGGGGCGCTGGGGCAACTTCATGAACCGGGAGGCCTTTGGCACCGAGACGACCCTGCCGTGGCGCATGGAGCTGACCACCACGCTGGGGACAAGTGTTTCCGTACACCCCACGTTCCTGTACGAGAGCCTGTGGAACGTGGTGGGACTGCTGCTTCTGGTGTTCATCGTGTCCCGCGCCCGCCGGTTTGACGGCGAGAACACATGGTTCTATTTCCTGTGGTATGGTCTGGGCCGGTTCTGGATCGAGGGCCTGCGCACCGACAGCCTGTACCTGTTCAACTGGACCATCGGCGGACAGCCCATCCGGGTCAGTCAGGCGCTGAGCCTCGTGATGGTGCTGGTGTCCGCGTTCATGCTGCTGTACAACCTGAAGCTCCGTCCCCACAAGCCGGAGGAGCTGTATGTCAACCAAAAGGCCGCCCGCGAGGCGGCAAAGGACGAACAGCCGCCGCAGGAGACGGCCGAATAAGCAAAAAAGGACTCCGACCGCAGAGGTCGGAGTCCTTTTTTCGCTTACAGTACCTTGCTGAGGAAGTCCTGCAGCCGGGGGTCTTTGGGGTGGTCGAAGATGTCCGCCGGTGCGCCCTCCTCCAGAATTCTGCCGTCGGCCATGAACACCACGCGGTCGGCCACCTCCCGGGCGAAGCCCATCTCGTGGGTGACGACGGCCATGGTCATGCCGTCCCTGGCGAGGTCGCGCATGAGATCCAGCACCTCGCCCACCATCTCCGGGTCGAGGGCGGAGGTGGGCTCGTCGAACAGCATGACCTCCGGATCCATGGCCAGCGCCCGGACGATGGCGATACGCTGCTTCTGGCCGCCGGAGAGCATGTTGGGGTACTCGTTGGCCTTGTCGGAAAGGCCGATGCGGGCCAGCAGCGCCAAGGCCTGCTCCTTGGCAGCGGCGGCGGTCTTTTTCTTCAGGGTCACGGGGGCCATGGTGATATTTTGCAGCACCGTCTTGTGGGGGAACAGGTTGAAGTGCTGGAATACCATGCCCATCTTCTGGCGGTGCAGGTCGATATTCACCGACTTGGCGGCCAGATCGGCGCCGTCGAAGAAGATGGCGCCGGAGGTGGGCTGCTCCAGCAGGTTCAGGCTGCGCAGCAGCGTGGATTTGCCGGAGCCGGAGGGCCCGATGACGGCCACCACCTCGCCCTTGCGGATATCCAGACTGCAGTCGTTCAGGGCGTGGACGGCGCCGTGATTGTACTCCTTGACCAGATGCTGCACGGAGATGAGCACATTATTGCTTGTCGCCACGGCGCATCCTCCTTTCGATGGCCTCTATCGCCTTGGAGGCCGGGTAGTTGATGCAGAAGTACACCAGCGCCGCCAGCGTATAGGGCGCCAGCGAGATGCCGGTGGAGCCGGCGATGGTCTTGGCGGCGAACATGATCTCCGCCATGCCCAGCATGGAGCAGATGGAGCTTTCCTTCACCATGGTCACCAGCTCGTTGGCCAGCGCGGGCAGCACGTTCTTGATGGCCTGCGGCAGCACCACCAGCCGCATGGCCTGCCAGCTGCTGAGGCCCAGCGAGCGGGCGGCCTCGGTCTGGCCCTTATCCACGGCCAGGATGCCGGCGCGGAAGATCTCCGCCACATAGGCGGAGCTGTTCAGCGCCAGCGCCACCACGCCGGGAATGAACCGGCTAATGTCCACAAAGCCGAACAGGTTGACGCGGGGCAGGGAGATGGCGTAGAACAGGCCGAAGTAGATGATGGACAGCTGCACCAGCATGGGGGTGGAGCGGAACACGGCGATGTACGCGCCGGACAGCCACTTCACCGGTTTGATCTTGCTCAGGCGCATCAGCGCCAGCAGCAGGGCGGGGATCACCGCCAGCAGCACGGACACCACCGCCAGCAGCAGCGTATACTCGATGCCGCGGACGAAGGCCACGCCGTACTTGGGCAGGAAGGAGAAATTGAAGAAGTCGGAGGGGCGCATATCCGTGAACAGGCTGCTCCACCACATACGCGGTCAGTCCTTTCTGTGTTGGTTTTTCCGGAGATGCACGAAGTGCAAAGTCGCACAGCGGCTTTGCACTCGCGCATTTTGGAAGGGATTTAGTCGGCAGAGACTTCCACAGCCACATCAGCCAGACTGTCAGCGTCGGCAAGGAAAGTCTCGATCTTGTTCTCAGCGGTCATCTTGGCGATGGCGGCGTTAATGCCGTCCAGCAGACCCTTGGGGTCGCCCTTGGCCACGGCGATGCAGTAGGGGGCAGCCTCGCCCAGCTCGGAGGAAGCCTCGGCGATGACCAGATCGGGGTTGGCGTCAGCGTACTGCTGGGCCACGCCGCCGTCCACCAGAATGGCGTCCACCTTATCGTACACCAGCTCGTTCACCAGCTCCAGCACGGAGGACAGAGGCACGGGGGTGACGCCCTCCATGTCGTTGACCATATCCAGCTTGGTGGTAGCGGTCTGGGCGCCCACATACTTGCCGCTGAAGTCGGCCAGCGTCTTGTACTGATCCGCCTTGTCGGCCTTCACCAGAATGGCGGGGGGCACGTCGGTATAGTAGGGATCGGAGAAGTCGGCGTTCTCCAGACGCTCGGGAGTGGCCTCCATGGCGGACAGCACGATGTCGAAGTCGCCCTTGTCCAGAGAGGCCAGCAGGTTATCGAAGCTCATGTTCTCCACCTGCATGGTCAGACCCATCTCGTCGGCCACATACTGGGCCACGGAGATGTCGATACCGCCGTAGACCATGTTGCCGCCGGCATCGGGATACATGAACTCAAAGGGGGCGTAGTCGGCGGAGACGCCTACCACCAGCGTGGTCTTGGCTTCGGGCTGGGCCTCGTCGCCGGTGTTTGCGTTATCATTGCCGCCGTTATTGGCGTTGGTGCTGCCGCAGGCCATCAGGCTCAGCGCCATGACCAGCGCCAGCAGCATTGCGATCATCTTTTTCATGGGATGTACTTCCTTTCAAATTCTTATGGCTCTATACCGGATAACCGGAATATAGATGTATTTTTAGGAGGTGTCCCTCCTGACAGTGGCTATCATACGCCTGATGTGTATAAATGTCAAGTGCGAAATGAATATTTTTTCATCATCTCGTCAGATTTTGTGCACAACGCTGCTTTGCGGCGGGGTAAGCAGACGGAAATAGAACAAAATCACGGAAAGCATCACTGTATAAATGGATAAATATACAAATATACCGAATAAACAGAGAACAGGCAGGCCGGTTCGCGCCGGTCTGCCTGCTTCAGAAAGGAGTATGAAGAAGTCGTTTTGCGGATACCTGCGGGCCTCAGCCGTCGATGATGCGGCCGGCGAACAGGTATGTACGGGCGTAGTAGCTCTCGTACAGGGAGCTGATGATAACGCCCCGGCTGGTGCTGGCGTGGATGAACTGCCCGCCGCCCAGATAGATGCCCACATGGCCGATTCCGTAGCCGCTGGTGTTGAAGAACACCAGATCGCCGGGAGCCCGCTCCTCCGTGGTGACGGGGGTGCTCAGGAAGTACTGGTCGCTGGCGCCGTGGGGCAGGGAGATGCCGAACTGGGCAAAGACCTTCATGGTGAAGCCGGAGCAGTCGATGCCGCTGTAGCTGGTGCCGCCGTAGCGGTAGGGGGTGCCCAGATAGGAGTAGCTGTGGGCGATGATGTCCTCGGCCAGCGTACTGGTGGCGTAGGTGCCCTCGTAGTCGGCGTACTGCACCGGCTCGCAGTCCTCTGCCGGCAGATAGCCGGTGTCCGTGCCGTAGCTGACCTTGTACCAGTCGCCCTCCACGTCCAGCAGATGGGCCACCTTGCCCGTCCAGATGGTGCGCAGGGAGTCGGACTCCGCGTCCGCCTCGGCCCGCAGGGTCACGGAGCTGTCGCACACGATCATGGCGCCGTCGTACTCCGCCAGAAAGTTCTGCTTCTGCAGCTCCTCCGTCTCGCGGATGAGGGCCTGAGCGGCCAGCTCCGTCAGGGACAGGGAATCATCGCTTTCCAGCAGACCGGATTCCTGTGCCAGACGCAGCCCGTCGCCGGCCTGCAGAGCCGTACTGCTGCCGGACACCACGCCGGAGGCCGCCAGCGTCTCCACGGCGGCGGTATATTCGTAAGGGGTGACGGTATCAACGGCCGTCATCGTCTCCGCGCCGGAGGCCACCGCGCCGCCGGTGAGCACCATGACGGCGGATGCGCCCAGCGCAGCCAAATGCTTCAAATACATGGGAATTACCTGCCGATCGTATCATAGATTCCAAAGGGGTATGAACCCCACGCGCTCTATCATATCACAACGCTTTCAAAAAAGCTACATAAAAATTACAAAATGGCAACAAAATTTTCAAAACCGTAATATTTGCAAAAACGGTTGCACAAACCGCACAGTGTCATATATAATGTGGGCAAAAAATGCGGAGGTAAGGGCTATGGAGCCGATGCAGTACGAGGTGCGGGGGTACCTGAAGGAGCCGTTCCGGCTGTTTCATCTGGCGGACAGCCGCCGGGAGCACATAGAATACCACTATCACACGTTTCACAAGATCATCATTCTGCTGGCGGGCAGGGCGGGGTATGCCATCGAGGGCGAGCGGTACGACCTGTCGCCGGGGGACTTCGTGCTGGTGGGCCGGGGCAGCATCCACCGGCCGGAGGTGAGGGAGGACGATTTCTACGAGCGGATGATCCTGTACATCTCTCCGGTGTATCTGGCGTCCCTCAGCACCGAGGACTGCGATCTGGAGGGCTGCTTCCGTCAGGCCCAGACCGCGTTCCGCTATGTGTACCGGGACGAGGGCGGCAGCCGGGTGCGGCAGCTGTTTGAAACGCTGGCCCGGACGGTGCGGGAGGGGGGCTATGGCGCGGCTCTGCTGGAGCGCGCCCAGTTTCTGGAGCTGATGGTGGAGGTGAACCGGGTCTGTCTGGGCGGCCATCAGGTGCAGGCGACGGCGGGGGACAGCAAGGTGGTGGCGCTGCTGCAGTACCTGAACCTGCACCTGACGGAGGAGCTGTCCATCGACCAGCTGGCGGAGCGGTTCTACATCAGCAAGTACCACATGATGCGCCGGTTCCGGCAGGAGACGGGCTACTCCATCCACGGCTACCTGACGGAAAAGCGGCTGCTGTTGGCCCAGCGCTTGCTGGCGCAGGGTGCGTCGCCGTCGGAGGCGGGGGAGCAGACCGGGTATCAGGATTACTCCACGTTCTCCCGCGCCTACAAGAAGCACTTCGGCCGGGGGCCGTCGGCGGACATGGTGCGAAAGCACGATTTGCAATAAAGTTGGCAAGAATTGCGATTTACTTTGATAAAAATGCCCGTATAATGGGTGCAGTAACATTTCTGTCAGGTCTATTTTAGGAGGAGAGCTATGAAGAAATTCCTGAAGAACTACTGGTTCATCCTGTGCATGCTCACGGGTATCGTAGCCGGCTGTCTGGTGGGCGCGTTCGCACCGGCCTTCGGCGGAAAGATCGAATTCCTCGGTACGCTGTTCATCAACATGATGTTCTGCGTGGTGGTGCCCATGGTGTTCTGCTCCATCGCCTCCGCTATCGCCAATATGAAGAGCGTGAAGCGGGCCGGCAAGATCATGGGCGTGACCATCGCCACGTTCCTTGTCACCGCCGCCATCGCCGGTGTGCTGATGTACATCGTCTGCCGCATCTTCCCGCTGGTGGACGGCAGCTACACCATCGTGGAGGGGGAGATCGGCGAGGCGCTGGGCTTCGGGGATATGATCGTGAACTTCTTTACGAAGCCTGACTTCATGGAGCTGCTGAGCCGCCGGGCTATCCTGCCCCTGATCGTGGCGGCGGTACTGTTCGGCTTCGGCATCCAGATGAACGGCGGCCCGGAGACGAAGACCGCTCAGTTCCTGGAGGATATCACGGGCTGCATCATGAAAACCGTGAAGCTGATCACCTACTACGCGCCCATCGGCTTTTTCGGCTTCTTCGCCAACCTTGTGGCCACCTACGGCCCGGAGCTGGTAAAGGATTACAGCCGCACCCTCATTATCTACTACGTCATGAGCTTTGCCTACATGTTCGTCTTCTTCCCTATTTACGCCCGGTTCGGCGGCGGCAAGGGCGGCGCGAAGGTCATGTTCTCCAAGCTGTTCCGTCCGGCGGCGGTGTCCTTCGGCACCTGCTCGTCCGTGGCCACCATCCCCACCAACATGGAGGTGGCGGAGGAGACGGGTGTCAGCAGGGATGTCAGCGACATCGTGCTGCCGCTGGGCGCCACCATGCACATGGACGGCTCGGCTATGTCCGCCATCATCAAGGTGGCGTTCCTGTTCGGCGTGTTCGGACTGGACTTCTCCACGGATAAGGCCATTCTGGCCATCATCGTGGCGGTGTTCTCCTCCGTGGCCATGAGCGGCATCCCCGGCGGCGGCGGTACCGGCGAGCTGGTGGTCTGCACCATCTTCTTCCCCGACCAGCTGGCTATTGCCTACCCCATCGCGCTGGCCATCGGCAATCTGGTGGATCCCCCGGCCACCATGGTCAACGCCGCAGGCGACTATGTGGTTTCCTTCATCGTCTCCCGCTATGTGGACGGCAAGGACTGGCTGCAGAAGAGGCTTCACGGCAAAGCGGAGAGCTGAACGTCATACAAAAAGGAGCGCCCGCGGGCGCTCCTTTTTTGTATGACAGGCAAAAAAATATTTTGCGGCGGTGGTTTACTTTCACGGGCTAAAATGGTACAATGTAAAACAGTTCGGAACGAACACGGAAAAGAGGAGAACGAGACATGGTAAGAGCAGCCAAGTCCAAGATCGCCAAGAAGGCAAAGAGCGACCGCCTGTATCAGGCCATTCTGACGCTGGAAACTGAGGAGGAGTGCTATAACTTCTTTCAGGATCTGTGTACCATCTCGGAGCTGCGCAGCATGGAGCAGCGCTACGAGGTGGCCACTCTGCTGAACGACGGCATGATCTACAACGACATTCTGGAGAAGACCGGCGCGTCCAGCGCCACCATCAGCCGCGTCAACCGCTCGCTGATCTACGGCAACGGCGGGTACGAGAGCGTGCTGGAGAAGATGAAGGAGAAAGAGGGCAAATGAGCTGCTACGAAGCGCTGGCGTCCTCCTATGACGCACTGACGGAGGACGTGGGCTACGAAAAGCGGGCGGACTTTCTGGAGAAGCTGTTCCGCCGCAGCCGCATTCCCGTAAAGGTGGTGCTGGATCTGGCCTGTGGCACCGGCACCATGACATGGCTGCTGACGGGCCGGGGCTACGAGCTTATCGGCGTGGACGGCTCGGAGGAGATGCTGGCGGCGGCCATGGGCAAAAGCGGGTCGGTACAGGGCGTACCGCCCATCTTTTTGCATCAGTCCATGCCCAGGCTGGATCTCTACGGCACCGTGGACGCGGCCGTCTGCTGTCTGGACAGCCTGAACTACCTCACCGACCCCGCCGATGTGCGCCGCACCTTCCGGCGGCTGCACCTGTTCATCGCCCCCGGCGGTGTGCTGGTATTCGATGTGAACACGGCGGCCAAGCTGGCGGCGCTGGACGGACAGGTGTTTCTGGACGAGACGGAGGATACCTACTGCGTCTGGCGCGCGGCGTACAGCCGGGGCCTGTGTACCTATTATATGGATCTGTTCCAGCGCCGAGGCGACGGCGCGTGGGAGCGGCGGGAGGAGCTGCACCGGGAGCGGGCCTACTCCGTGGAGGAGCTGACGGCGTGGCTTACCGAGGCGGGCTTCGGCGATATCCGGGTGTACGGCGACGCAAGGCTGCGCCGTCCCCGGGAGGACGAGCAGCGGGTGTATGTCTGCTGCGTGCGAAAATAAGCAAAAGAGGTTTACATAACATGGAAGATAGGATCGTGAGAGCCATCTCCGGCGACGGGATGGTGCAGGCGGCGGCCATTTACAGCCGGAACCTGACGGAGCGCGCCCGGCAGATACACAAGACGCTGCCGGTGGCCACGGCGGCGCTGGGCCGCACGCTGGCCGGCGCGTCCATGATGGGCAACGCCCTGAAGGGGCAGGGCGCCAGTCTGACGCTGCAGATCAAGGGCGGCGGCCCGCTGGGCACGGTGCTGGCCGTCAGTGACCACGAGGGCAACGTCCGGGGCTATGTGACGAACCCGCAGGTGGAGCTGCCCCTCCGGGCGGACGGCAAGCTGGATGTGGGCGGCGCCGTGGGCCATGAGGGTACGCTGACCGTCATCAAGGATCTGCACATGAAGGAGCCGTATGTAGGCACCATCGACCTGCTGGGCGGTGAGATCGCCGAGGACATTGCCGGGTATTTCGTGGAGTCGGAGCAGATCCCCACGGCCTGCGGACTGGGGGTGCTGGTGGATCGCGACCAGAGCGTCAAGTCCGCCGGCGGCTATCTGATCCAGCTGCTGCCCGGCGCCACGGAGGACACCATCGTCAAGGTGGAGGGCGGCATCATGGCCGCCGGGCCGGTGTCGGCGCTGCTGGAGCAGGATCCCGACCCGGAGCACCTGCTGCGCACAGTGATGAGCGATTTCGACCTGAAGATTCTGGAGACGCAGCCCGTGTCCTACAAGTGCTACTGCAGCCGGGAGCGGGTGGAGCGCGCGCTGATCTCGCTGGGGCGCAAGGAGCTGGAGGACATGCTCCGCGAGCAGGGCGGCTGCCAGCTGAGCTGCCAGTTCTGCGACGCAGTGTACGATTTCTCCCGGGAGGACTTAGAGGGGCTTCTGGCGACACTGTAAGAAAAAATTGGCTTTTTGAAAAATAATGATTGACAGATGGGGATGGCTTTAGTATAATAACCTACGTCGTCCGGCGAGGACGGCAGGTACGGGAGCATAGCTCAGCTGGTTAGAGCACCTGCCTTACAAGCAGGGGGTCACTGGTTCGAGTCCAGTTGTTCCCACCATCCACATGGCCAAGTAGTTCAGTTGGTTAGAACGCCAGCCTGTCACGCTGGAGGTCGAGGGTTCGAGCCCCTTCTTGGTCGCCATATATGCTGCTGTAGCTCAGTAGGTAGAGCGCATCCTTGGTAAGGATGAGGTCGGCGGTTCGAATCCGCCCAGCAGCTCCAGAAAGCATCGAAAACTTCGGTTTTCGGTGCTTTTTTGCTGTAAAAATGCACTTTCAGGTGCGGGTCAAAATGTGGGGCAACTGCCTGACCCACACCGTGACCCACACGCGGAAATGTCCCGATAGATCCAGAGAGTACCGGAGAGGAGGTAAAACCTCCTCTCCGGTACTCTCTGCGTTTTTTCCGTTCACATCACCTGTGCCATAAAGCTGCCCATGGTTTGTGCGGCCTCGTCTTGCTTCTGGCGAGTAGCGTGGGTGTAGGTGCGCAGCGATCCGCCGTGGCGACACGGACATTTGGCTTGGCGTAGATGTCGTACCAGCTCCGCAGCCACGTGGCCACGGTATATTCGTCGGCGCGGCTGACGTCGACGCCCTTTGCGGCCTCCATAGCGGCGGCCAGCTTTGCCTTGCATTCCGCCTGCGTCTTGCCGAGGACATTCTTGATGATGCGCTTTATTGTTTCCACCAGCGCGCCTCATCTTTCTTGTTGTCGAGGCCGGAAGTGTATGGTATCCTATTCCAGAGGGGCGTTTCCCAAAGTTAAAGATACCACACTAAAACCCACGCTTACATTACTTCCAAACAAAACGATTTGGGAGGCAAGCCCTATGAAAAAACTGATTCCTGCGAATATAACTTCGATAACTGCTGTGTGGAATTGAAATTCACCGATGGCAGCATGAGTTTATTACTTGATGATGATTGACGAGAACTACGAATGGGTTGACCTTTAGATTGGAGAAATAATTATGCTTTACCACATATCGAAAATCGCAGGCTTGAAAATATTGAAACCGCAGGTTTCAACACACAAAAAGGCGTATGTGTACGCCATCGAAAATGTGGTTACCGGGCTTCTGTTTGGTGCGCCGCATGATGATTTTGACTTTATTATCAGCGAAGAAAATGGCATTCCTGTTATTATGGAGTGCTATCCAGATGTTTTTCGCCTATCTTTCAAAGGCAAAAAATGCTCTATCTATGAGATTAGTGATGAGGGCTTTATGCGAGGAGTGACATCGTGGAGTCCGGAGTTTGTCAGCGAAAACGAAGTCGCTGTTGTTCGTGAGATTGCCGTTAATGATCTCTATTCCCGTCTTCTTGATGAGGAATCATGTGGAAATTTGATAATACGCAGATACGAAGATGCAGAAGATTACAAAAGCATCATCGCAGAACATATCGTAGATCGTCTCGTGCGTTTTGATGCCGTATATACCGAAAATAAAAGAATCAAAAAGCACTACGGGAAAATTATTGATGCACTCAAGGATATTATGGATGGGCATTTACTATAGCAGTTTTGTCTCTGCCATGTCCATCTCCACAACCTGCTTGTAGAGCAGCGATGCGATGCGATCCTCGAAGAGCTTCAGCCGACTGTCGATGGCGGATTGCACCGCACGGGGCAGCGTGGCGCTTTCGCCTGCGGCGAGCATATCCGCGTAGCAGTTCACCGCCTTTTCGATGAACTCGTTTTTGCTGCGGCAGTTATCTTCCTGATACCACCGCTCTATTTTTGCGGCTGTTTCATCTGCGTTGCCGCTCGGTGTCTTCCGGGTTAATAGAACTTCATTGTAAATCATCCCGAAATGTGTTATCTTCTTCACGGAAATATTCACGCGAAAGGGATTTTTTTATGCGCAAGATTCAATGCTGGTGCCGTACTAATGCTATGCTGGCCATTTCACTGCTGGCTGCGGCTGCAACGGCGTTCTTTGTCCCTCCCGACAGGGACTACTTAGGCTATTACGACCTCAAAACGCTTTCCTGTCTGTTCAGTGTTTTGGCGGTGGTAGGTGCTCTGCGAGACATGCAGATCTTTTCCGCTCTTTCGCAGCGGATGGTACACACCTTTTCCACGGTTCGGGGCGTATGTACAGCACTGGTGGTCATCACCATGTTCGGGTCTATGCTTCTGACCAATGATACCGCCTTGCTGACATTTCTGCCGCTTGGCTGGTTTGTTCTTTCCTCTACCGGTCAGGAAAAGCACGCCGCGCTCTTGTTCATTCTGCAAAACTGCGCCGCCAATCTCTGCGGAATGATCACGCCCTTCGGAAATCCGCAGAATCTTTATCTTTTCAGCTATTACGATCTTTCCGCAAGGATGTTCTTTTCGGCAATGCTGCCGCCCTTCATTCTGTCTACCGTTCTCATTCTCTTGTGTTGCCTGGCATTTCCCAAAGACCGGCTTTCCGTGCCGGAAGTGCAGGTCACAGTAGACTCCCGCCAGGCTGCCGTCTATGGCGGACTGTTCTGTTTAGCCGTTGCCATGGTGCTGCGGCTGGCACCCTATGTTCTTGGCCTGACTGTCATTGTTCTGGTACTCTTGTTTCTGGATCGGCACGCATTGAAGACCGTAGACTGGGGACTGCTGGCCACCTTCGCCGCTTTCTTCACCTTTTCCGGCAATCTTGCCCGGATGGAATCCGTCCGGGTGCTGTTCGCCCGCCTTTTGTCCCACGGAACGATGCTGATCTCCGCGCTCACCTGCCAGATCATCAGCAATGTCCCTGCCGCCATTCTGCTCAGTCGCTTCACGCAGGATGCCCGCGCTCTTCTGGTTGGCGTCAATGTGGGCGGTGCAGGGACGCTGGTGGCTTCTCTTGCAAGCCTCATTACATTTCGGGAATATACGCGCCGTGTTCCCAATGGCGGAAAGAGTTTTCTTCTCCTGTTTTCCGGGATCAGCTTTGCATTTCTGGCGATTCTTTTGACTGTCATGTCCGTTCTGATGTAATAAGCCGGTTCCAGCAGAATGCGCTTTGGGGAAAGCCTTATTAGCTTCGCAGTGCAAAGCATACAGCTTTGGGAAAATTTCAGCCTGTTTTCATTTTTGCTCATCATTAGTCTGTAGGCCTTCAGGGGGTAGGTGCGGCGCTCCACCCCCTCGCCTACTGCCCACGGGAGCCGCATAGATGATGAATTCCTCCTTGCCATCCAGTCCAAACAGTCGGCTGCAAAGCGGATCATCAAAGGCGGCCACCGCACATGTTCCCAAGCCTAAAGCCGTGGCAGCGAGATAGTGATTCTGCCCCACATGCCCTACATCCATCAGGATCGTGCGGTGGGCGCGGATACCATACCGCCATTCTGCGCGGTATGGCACTACAGACCAGAAAAATACTGCTCCTGCACGCGCCGCCCACTTCTGCTCCAGCAGAGCGGCAGAGATCGTCTCGCTCATGGCCTCTACCGCTCCGAGGTACTCCAGCGCATGCTCCATCGGCAGGTAGTGGTACGCGCCCGGTTCCAGACCAGCTACATTGCGGCACAGGAGGTACGTCTCAAACGGATGACGGGCTCCTCCACTGGGTACAGTACGCATGGTCGCATAGCCTTTGCCCTTTATTCCGATAATCCCTTGCCCCGCCCAGAGCAAATAGCTCAACTGCTGAAGCGTCAGCGGCGCGTCTCCATAGCCGCGGCAGCTGCGGCGGCTGCGCAGCAGTTCTGTCAGATCACTTTCCGCCAGCGGCGTCGACTCCGGCTCCGGCAAGCGTATATGTGTCTCCGGCATTGATGCCGCGGCCTTCACCAGCGGCGGCTGAGGCAACCGGAGCTCCTGATCGGACACAAACGCCGCGCCTATAGGATCTGACAAATCAACGCCGCGCAAAAAGCTGCGGCCCTTATTCACGATTGCATCCTGTAAGGTTTTGTCCAGCATCTTTTTTCCTTTCCGCATGTAAAAGAACAGGGTGCGCCTTGAAGGGCGCACCCTGTTCTTTTACGCCATTTCCAGCAGATTGCGAAGCGCTTCGCGATAGATACGCCGTAAGCGCTCCATGTTGTTCAGCGTGATGTACTCATTCCCCTGATGCTCTCGATTTTCCTCTCCCGGAAAGTTCGGGCCGAAAGCGATAATATGATCCATAGCGCGCGCGTAGGTGCCGCCGCCAATGGCCAGCGGCTCCGATAAATCGCCCGTCTCGTCTCTGTATGCTTTCAAGAGCTGCTGCATAACCGTCCCTTTTTTATCCAAGTAGACAGGCCGCATGGGATGTACCGGGGGAATCTCGAAGCCATAAGCCGCCACAGCCCGGCGAATCGTCTCCACCAATGCATCTGCGTCCTGATCCTCAGGATAGCGGATGTCCACGGTGAATCGCACTGTGTCATTCTCCACACGGAGCATGCCCGCATTGACGGAGAGCCTTCCACTGGCAGCCGAGGCACAGGCAACGCCTAATGCTTCACCGTACACATCCTCGCCCATCAACGCCATATACGCTTTGGCCACCGGAATATTCTTCTCCGCTAACAGCTTCATCATAGCCGTGATGGCATTTACGCCGTTCCATGGCGCGGCGCCGTGCCCTGTCTTGCCTGTGGTCTCATAAGCCGCACCGTCCTCCGTTACCACGGAGCAGCTGTCCGGCACCACATTGGGCGCAATGCCACCCTCGCCGCTGCGAAGGCCGCTGCCGTTCCGCGGCAGCATCCAATCCATCACCAGGATTCCCTTTTCACAGTAGATGGCGGGAAAATCCCCGTCCGGCGTAAAGCCATAGCTGACCTTTTCTTCTTCAGCCACATAGGCATCCATGTCATACCAATCGCCGTTTTCCTCTGTCTGACCGAAAATCAGGCGGATGCGCTTATGCATGGTTTTGCCCTTTTCGGCATACTCCCGCGCCAGATCGTGAGCCGCATAGACACTAATAAGCATCGGGCCTTTGTCATCTAACGCGCCTCGGCCATACAGGCATCCATTGTCAACCGTTCCGGCAAAAGGGGGATAGTCCCAGCCGCTTCCGGCAGGAACTACATCCAGATGCCCCAGTACGCCGATGATCTCTTTGCCCTCTCCGATCTCCGCGTAGCCGTAGCGTCCTTCTGCATTCTTTGTGCGAAATCCCAGCTGCTCACACAGGGTCAGCATATACTCCAGCGCTTTAGCGGGTCCTACGCCGTAAGGGGTACCGTTTTCTCCATGGTTAGCTACGCTCTCAATAGATAAAAGTTCCTGTAAATGCTTTATCATTACATCAGCTCCTCCGCTCTCAGGCAGGCGACGCAATGTCCGGGCTCTATCTCTCGGAAGGGAATATCTTCCATTGTACAGGCTTCTGTGGCGTAGGGGCAGCGCTGCGCGAATCGGCATCCCGGCTTGGGGTTGATCGGGTTGGTGACCTCGCCGCGTATCAGCTGCGGCTCTCTTCCGCGCATCGTAATGTCAGGCACAGGTATAGCGGACAGCAGCGCCCTGGTATATGGGTGCAGCGGGCGTTTGAACAGGCCCTTGCTGTCACAGTACTCCACGCATTTCCCCAGATACATCACTGCGATCTGATTGGAGATATGCCGTACTACAGATAGATCATGGGTAATGAACATATAGGTCAGGCCGCGTTCTTCCTGAAGATCCATCAACAGGTTAAGGATCTGCGCCTGAATGGACACGTCCAGCGCCGACACCGGCTCATCGCAGACGATGAAGCGGGGATTCAGCGCCAACGCACGCGCTACGCCGATGCGCTGACGGCGTCCGCCGTCCAGCTCATGGGGATATGCTCCGGACAGGCGGGAGGCCAGTCCCACTGTGTCCATCAGCCGTGCCACCTCTTCATAAAGGTCTGCCTTATTTTTGTGCTGACCCGCTACCAGAAGCGGCTCGGCGATCAACTCCTGCACACTCATACGGGGGTTCAGGCTGGAATAGGGATCCTGAAAGATCATCTGCATATCGCGGCGCACCTTGGCCAGCTTGTGGGCACGGCAATGGCTGATGTCTTCTCCGTCAAAGAGGATCGTGCCGGAGGTCGGTTCGTGAAGCCGCAGCACGGTGCGTCCCAAGGTGGACTTTCCGCAGCCGGATTCGCCCACCACGCCTAACGTTTCGCCCTTATTGATGTTCAGTGTAATACCGTCCACAGCATGCAGCTTGGCGGTTTTGCTGATATCAAAGTATTTTGTCAGTTCCTTCAATTCGATCAGGGGCTGGCTCATGCTTGTCCCTCCTCTCCGTTGTACAGGAAGCATCTTATACGCAGTCCATTTACGTCATACTGCTCCGGGTGACACTGGCGGCAGCGCTCCGTTGCGTGAGGACAGCGAGGCGAAAACGCGCAGCCCTCAGGCAAATTCGTTGGATCGGGCATCATCCCGTCGATGGGGTGCAGGCGCCGCTCATCCAATTCCAGATTGGGAATGGAGTTGAACAGACCTACCGTGTAGGGATGATGCTTATCGCCGGTAAACACCTGCTCCACCGTGCCGTACTCTATGATCTCGCCCGCGTACATAACAGCCACCAGGTCGCAGGTCTGTGCCACGATACCCAGATCATGCGTGATCATGATCATAGCGGTATTCAGCTTTTTCTTCAGCTCCATCATCATTGCCAGCACTTGCGCCTGGATCGTCACGTCCAGCGCGGTAGTCGGCTCGTCGGCAATCAGCAGCATAGGGTCGCAGGCCAGAGCCATAGCGATGACCACACGCTGCTTCATGCCGCCGGAGAACTGATGGGGATAGTCCTTTTTTCGGCTGGCCATGATGCCAACCATTTCCAGCACCTCCTCCACACGGGCCTCCAGCTCGGCTCGGGTATGTCCCTCGTTGTGCATCAAAAGCGCCTCAAGGATCTGGTCGCCCACCGTCAGCACGGGGTTCAGCGCTGTCATGGGATCCTGAAAGATCATGGAGATCTTCTCGCCGCGAATGGCCTGCAGCTGCCTGTTGCTGAGATAAGTGGGAGCAGGCACCTCCACCGCGGGCGCCTCCAATGTCTCGCCTTCCGAAGTCTCCGGCATATGGGACGCAATGTAATCCTCTTCAGAGACAGCTGTGCCGTCCTTATCACGGATCGCCAGAATGTCCTGTTCGTCAAACCGGATCGAGCCGCGGTTCGTGCGGGCCGTGCGCTCCGGCAGCAGCCCCATGATGGACAGCGCTGTCGTTGTCTTGCCGGCGCCTGTCTCGCCCACCAAGCCCAAGGTCTCTCCCTTATGCAAGGTCAGGGATACGCCGTTAACGGCATGAACCGTTTCCAGATCGGTTTTATAATCGATCTGCAGGTCACGGATCTTCAGCAATACTTCACTCATTTTCCGTCCCTCCTCAATCCTTCAGCTTCGGGTCAAGCGCGTCGCGCAAACCGTCGCCGGCCAAGTTGAAGCTCAATGCCGCGATTACGATAAATATGCCGGGAATATACAGCAGGTGCGGTGCGGTAAACATATAGGTCTTTGCATCGGACAGCAGCGCACCCCATTCAGGAGCAGGCGGCTGAACGCCCAGAGACAGGAAGGAAAGTCCCGCAGCAGAGAGAATCATGTTGGCGACATTCATGGTGGTCGTCACAATAATGGGCCCCAGCGCATTGGGAATGACATATTTGAGGATGATGCGCATGTCGCTGGCACCGTAGGATCTGGCGGCCTCTATGTAGTCCTCATCTACGACGCCCAGCACCACCGAACGAACCAGACGCAGCATGCTGGGTACGCAGGAGATGGTGATGGCGATCAGCAGATTTCGAAGGCTTCCGCCCAGCGCGGCCACCACAGCCAAGCTCAGCAGAATAGGCGGTACGGTCATCACCACGTCCGTCAAGCGCATGATGATATTATCTACCCAGCCGCCGTAATAGGCCGCGATAGCCCCCAGCAAGCCGCCGATGACCAGCGCCAGTACACTGGTGGAAACACCGATCAGCAGCGAATAGCGGGAACCATGGACAATGCGGGCAAACAGGTCGCGTCCCAACTCGTCTGTGCCGAATATATGTGCGGCACTGGGGCTGTCCAGACGGTCGGCGCTTTGCGAAATGGCGTTTTCATAGGGGGTAATCACATCGGCGAAAACGGCGATGCTCAGGACAAAAATCAAAAGGCACAGGCCGAGCATAGCCGTCTTGCTCTTGCGGAAACGGCGCCATATTTCCTTCATCTGATTGGTTTTCTTGCTCTTGCGGTTTCTCTTCTCTTTCATTTTCCGTCACCTCCCTGTCAGGCTTTGTATTTCGCTTTGATACGGGGATCGATGTAGGCATAAAGAATGTCTACGCCCAGCATGACAAAGCAGAACAGCACCGCCAAGAACATGGTGGCCGCCATAACCACGGGCGTGTCCTTCTGCCGGATGGACTCAACGATCAGCATGCCGACGCCCGGCATACCAAATACCGTCTCGATGATGACCGCGCCGCCCAAGCTGCCGCCAAAATTCATACCCATGGATGTGACAACAGGCAGCAGCGCGTTGCGCAGCGCATGCTTCCAGATCACCGTTTTCTCCGGCACACCCTTGCTGCGGGCGGTACGAATATAATCCTGCCGTATTGTCTCCAGCATGGTAGAACGTGTCAGACGCATCTCGCTGGCTGCCGCTCCCAACGACAGTGTGATTACAGGAAGAATATAGCCCTGCCAAGTGTCCACGCCGCCAAACGGAAGCCAACCAAGCTTCAGCGCAAAAAGCACCATCAGCATCAGACCCAGCCAGAAGCCCGGCATGGCGGAAAGGAGCATGGCCAGTGTAGTCAGCGCGTTATCCAGCACGGAGTATTGCTTCACGGCGGAGACAATACCCAGCATGATGCCTAATACAGAGCTGAGGAGCATGGACCATAATGCCAGCTGGAACGTGGTGGGAAAGCGCGAAAGGATGGAATCAAACACCGGCTTTCCGCTGCGGTAGGATGTTCCGAAGTCAAAGTGGAGGATAATTCCTTTCAGATAGTTGAAGAACTGTTCAAAGAACGGGAGGTCTGCGCCAAGCTTATGGTTCAGCGCGGCGATGTCTTCCGGCTTAGCGGTAATGCCAAGGATCAGTGTGCCGGGATCTCCGGGAGTCAGGTACATAATGGTAAACACCAGAAACACCGCTCCCAGCAGGACAGGAATCGTTAGGAGTATGCGTTTGATAATGTATTTGTACATAATTCTTCCTCCTTGCGGATCTGTCGAGGGACCAGTTTCACGGCGCGGAGGCATCAGCGCCGCGGCTGCCCTTCGTTTGTATTTCACAAGCATAACCCATCTTGTAAAGTTTGTCAATTATTTTATAAAATTTTTCAAAAAGATATTGCAAAATCTATAAACATTTGATAACATATGCTCGTATAGTAAAATCATCGTTATCCGAGGCGGCTTCTCTGAAGGCAGTACTTCCCGCGGCAGCCGTCTTATCACGAATGAATGAATGGAGGAGCGAAAGCATGAGCGAAATGAAATGGCCCTATCCTGCCAAGGTGAGCCAAGTCAACCGCATGGAGGCGGATGTGATCGTGCTGGGCGGCGGCATCGCCGGCTGCATGGCCGCCATCAACGCCGCCAAGCGCGGCCAGAGCGTGATTCTGGTGGAAAAGGGCGCGACCAAGCGTTCCGGCGCGGGCGGCAGCGGCTGCGACCACTGGGAGAGCGCCGCCACCAACCCCTGCTCCGGTGTTTCTCCGGAGGATCTGGTGCAGGCCATGCTGGACGACAACGACGGCTACAACAACGGCATCTCTCATTATATAGAGTGCCGCGAGGGCTGGGATCATCTGCAGGACATCGAGAAGATGGGCGGCAAGATCCGGGACACCGAGGACGAGTTCAAGGGTGCGGCCTTCCGGGATGAAAAGACCAAGCTGATGTTCGCCTATGATTATAAGAACAGGTTCACCATCCGCATCTGGGGCACTACCTTCAAGCCCGCTATGGAGAAGGAATGCCGCCGTCTGGGCGTGAAGATCGTGGATCGCGTCATGGTCACCTCCCTGCTGACTGAGGGCGGCAAGAACGGGGCCAAGTGTGTGGGCGCCACTGGCGTTCACACCCGCACCGGCGAGTTCTATGTGTTCTCCAGCAAGGCAGCCATCATCACCATGAGCCGTCCCGCCCGTGTGTGGCTGTTCTCCGCCGCCTATCCCGGCCTGTGCGAGTTCCGCCCCATGTGCACCATCGGCGACGGCCACGCCATGGGCTGGCGCGCCGGCGCGGAGTTCAACATGATGGAAAAATCCGTCCGGGCCGAGTTCTCCTCCGCCGGACGCTCCTTCCCGCCCTATTCCGCGGGCAATAACCACAACACCTGGTATCCCGCCTCCCTTATCGACGCTGAGGGCAAGGAGATCCCCTACGCCGACCGTGACGGCAACATTCTTACCAACGTAGAGCAGCGGTTCCAGCCCGCCAAGGGGCAGCACTACTTCCTGAAGGGCGGCAACATCGAGCAGGCCAAGTACGCCTACGATGGGCCGGAGACACTGCCCTATGACAAGCTGAAGGAGATGGGCTATAAGCTGCCCTTCTACGCCGATCTGTCCAATATGCCGGAGCTGGAGCGGAAGGTCATCTGGGGCATGATGGTGGGTCAGGAGGGGAAGACCAACGTGCCCGTGTACAAGAATTTCACCGAGGCGGGCTTCGATCCCACCAGGGACGTCCTGCAGTGCTACGGCGTGGGCTGGACCAGCGCTGAATTCCTGCCTCAGGAGCGCCAGCTGTTCGGTATGCCCGGCGGCTTCATGAACGACTGGGATCTGATGACCAACATCCCCGGCCTGTTCGTGGCGGGCGACTCCCTGTTCTCCTCCAACTGCTTCGGCCATGCCGCCTCCACCGGCGCTTACGCCGGACGCAAGGCCGCGGCCTACGCCGCGAAGCAGGAGGGCTTCATCGCTCCCTGCGAGACGCAGGTGGCGAACGAGATGGAGCGCGTTTACGCGCCGCTGGGCGGCGACCCTGTCAACGGCGTCAGCTGGAAGGAGCTGAACGAGGCCATCGCCAAGGCCATGCAGAACTACTGCGGCGAGCAGAAGCGCGACGAGCTGCTGCTGTCCGGCGTAGATCTGCTGAGCCGCTATGAAAAGGAGATCGTGCCCCGCACCTACGCCGCCAACCCCCACGAGCTGATGCGTCTGCTGGAGGTATTCGACATCCTGACGGTGGCTCAGATCATTCTGCAGGCCTGTCTGGCCCGGCACCAGACCTGCCCCAAGCTGGAGTTCTACCGCACCGACGACGACGGCAGGGCCATGGCTCCCTTCATCTGCATCCACAACGACGGCGAGAGGGTGGTGGCCCGCGAGGTACCTCTTGACTACGCCGGTAATATCAGGGAAAATTACGAGAAGCACAATCAGGACTATATGGCAGAAAAGGCAAAGGAGGCGCAGGCATGAAAGAGATCAAGGAATTCGGCTTCCGTCAGACGCCGCCTGCCACGCCGCTGCGGTTCGACGCAGAGAAGTGCATCGGCTGCAACCGCTGCATGGAGGCGTGCATGATCGACGTGATGACCCCCGGCGAAAAGGGCAGCCATCCCGTGGTATCCTATCCCGATGAGTGCTGGTACTGCGGCTGCTGCGTGATGGAGTGCCCCACCGGCGCTATCAGCCTGCACCATCCGCTGATGAACCAGACCCGCTGGGTGGAGAAGGCCAGTCTGCTGAAAAACAGAAAGGAGAACTAAAGCATATGGCAAACTTTGAACTGCTGAAGGAGCTGACTCAGGCGTGGGGCGTGGCGGGCCGCGAAAAAGCCGTGCGAGCCATCGTGCTGCGTGAGCTGGAGGGCCATGTGGACAGCGCCTATGTGGACAACATCGGCAACATCATTGCCGTCAAGCACGGCAAGAGCAGCCCCGACAGCAAGAAGATCATGCTCTCCGCCCACATGGACGAGATCGGCCTGCAGGTGAAGAAGATCGAATCAGACGGCCGCATCAAGGTGTGCAGCGTGGGCTGGGTCTGGGCCTCCGCCCTGTACAACGATCAGGTGGTGTTCCAGAACGGCGTCATCGGCGTGGTGGGCTGCGACGGCAAGATCGAGGACGCCAAGAACGACAGCGGCAAGCTGTACATCGACATCGGCTGCACCAGCAAGGAGGACACCGAAAAGTACGTCAAGGTAGGCGATTACGCGGGTTTTGTGGGTCCCTGGTACGAGCTGCAGAACGGCCGCATCAGCGCCAAGACCTTCGATGACCGGGTGGGCTGCTTCATGCTGCTGGAGGCTGTGAAGCGGAACAAGGGCGACTGCCCCAACGACGTATACTATGTATTTTCCGTGCAGGAGGAGGTAGGCTGCCGCGGCGCCGTTACCGCTGCCCATCAGATCCGTCCCGACATCGGCATCAGCGTGGACGTGACCCCCGACCACGCCTATCCCTGTGATCTTGAGGGCTGCAACGCCGTGGGCGAGGGCATCAGTGTGACACTGGGCGACCCCAGCGCCATGCTGGACGAGGAGCTGGTCAACGAGATGCTGGCCTGCTGTGAGGAGAACGGCATCCGCTATCAGCGGGGCGTGATGGATCGCGGCGGCACCGACGCCAGCTCTATGAACCAGTCCGGCGACGGCGTCCGCGTGGCCGGTATCGCCGTGGTGGATCGCTATCCCCACAGCAAGTGCTCCGTCATCGCCAAGGACGACGTGACCGCCGGTATCGACCTGCTGGACAAGTATACCCACCGTGTATTCAAATTTTGAGTGATCTTTTCCGTATCTCCACGCCGGAATGGCGTCAAAATAAAAAATGAAAAGGAGACACCCCATGAAAAAGTTTCTTGCACTGGTGTTAGCCATGGCCATGGCACTGAGCCTGGTCGCCTGCGGCGGCGGCAACGACGGCAACGCCTCTGACGGCGACGGCACCAGCCTGACCATCGCCATCGATGCTGATTACCAAACGCTGCACCCCGCCAACTGGACAACCAGCGTTGAACACCGCATTGATTCCCAGATCTATGACACCCTGGTTCGCTACAACTTCCAAGATGAGAGCAAGCTGGACGGTGTCATCGCTGAAAGCTGGGAGATCAGCGATGACGCCTGCTGCTATACCTTCTATCTGCGTGAGGGCATTACCTTCCACAACGGCACGCCGCTGACCGCCAAGGATGTGGCGTTCAGCCTGGATCTGTACGCCGCTTCCGAGGCACAGTCCGGCGATGTGGCAGGCTATGACCACTGCGAGGTGGTAGATGATCACACCATCAATATCTACACATCTTCTCCCTTCGCGCCCTTCCTGAACAACCTGACGCTGGTACATATCGGTTCCAAGGATTACTATGAGTCCGCCGGTGAGGAAGCTTTTGCCCAGCAGCCCATCGGCTGCGGCCCCTATCAGTTCGTCAGCCACAATGAAGGCGACAAGGTCGTGCTGCAGGCCTATGAGAATTACTACATGGGCGCCGCCGCCATCAAGAATGTGACCTTCAAGATCATCTCTGACATGTCCTCCATGTCTATCGGCCTGCAGTCCGGCGGTATTGATTTTGCCGAGGTTGAAGCGCCTGTCCGCTCTACCCTTGAAAGCGCCGACGGCGTCACTGTCACCACCGCAGAGCAGACTACCTTTGCCTTCGTCGCCATGAACACCGAAAAGGAGCCCTATAACAACGCCAAATTCCGTCAGGCGGTCAATTATGCTTTGGATCGTCAGTCTCTGATCGCCACCGTGATGGACGGTGCTGCCGAGGAAAATTCCAATCTGCTGTCTAAGAGCCGCTTCGGTTACAGCGATACGCAGAAGCAGTACACCTACGATGCAGAGAAGGCAAAGTCCCTGCTGGCTGAGTGCGGTTACGCCAACGGCTATGATATGGGTACCCTTGTTGTGGCCGATCAGTATAAGCTGCTGGCGCAAGCCGTTCAGGAGCAGCTGAAGGCTGTTGGCCTTACCTGTCAGCTGGAGGTGCTGGAGTTTAACGCATACCTGAATAAGCTGCGTCAGGGTGATTTCACCGTTACCTGCCTGCAGATGGCGCTGGAAGGCGATACGCAGAACGTGGCCATGGCCATCTGCAAGGACTATATCGGTATGGCAAACAACGCCCGCTGGTATAATGACCAGGTGGAGCAGTGGTTCCAGGACGCTGTCGCTGCCGTGGACGCCACCGAACGTGCCGGTATTTATGACAAGATCTTCTCGCTGGTGCAGGACGAGGCGGTATACGCTGTCCTTTATAACCCCATCATGCTTTACGCCCACAACGACAAGCTGGTCATTCACGACCTCCCGCTGGAGGGCAACTACTTCGTATACTATTTCCACTGGTAATGGCACAAAGATCCAAGGCGGGCGGCACGATTCAGCGCCGCCCGCCTTTGGTTTTTTCTTTCGAAATATATAAAATTTCAAAAGATGTTACACACTTGTTGTCATTACAGCGGAGTTCTGATATAGTGATATCAAGAAATATGAAAGGAAAACCGCTTATGGCTGGAAAAACGCTTTCGGAACAGATTTACGATGAATTGTATCACGACATTACGAGACAGCAGCTGCGCTGCGGGCAAAAGCTGACATTGAATATGCTCAAGGAGCGCTTCCATGTCAGCCATACGCCGATCCGCGAGGCATTAATGCGTCTGGCGGAGAACGGTCTTGTAACGTACTACTCCAACTGCGGCGTCACCGTGATTGAATTCGAGGAACGGGATATTCAGGAGCTGTATCAATTCGCCTCGGAGATGGATGCTCTGGCAATACAGTTCTGCAGCGCATCCCTGAATCAGATGCCACTGGTGCTTGATCTGCAGGAGATCATTGAAAACGGCAATGCCGCCCTGGCGGAGGGTGATATATCCAAGTGGAAGGAATTTTCAGAGCGCTTTCATGTCATCTTCTACCGTCATGCGCAGAACTACTATTTGGATCAGGCCGCTGCTCGTCTGCGCGCCAGACTTGAGCTGCTGTCATGCATGTACTACAAAGAGGAAAACATAAGCAAGATCAATGAAGGGCATAACGTTATTTACAAGCTGGTGTGTGACGGAAAGTATACCGCTGCCGCCAACAGGATGCGCCGACACCTGCAGACCGATATGGCCTATGCTATGAAGGCATACAGTCTTTATCAGCAGCAGGAGTAGGTATGTCCGGGGAGGTTTCATATGCTGAATTACGGGCGCCTGAGAACCGTGGCCGCCAATATGCGGCGCTGCGGGCTGTCTCAGATACTGGTGTCGGATGATGACAGCATCTTTTATCTGATCGGACGCCGCGTTAAGGCGCAGGAGCGCTGCGGCGTGCTGCTGATCCGCGAGGATGAGCAGGTACACGCCTTTATGAACGAGCTGTTCTGCATACCGCCGGTTCCCGGCGTCATCTGGCATACTTACCGCGACGGCGAGGACGTATACGGCATGATCGCCGCAGAGTTACATTCCGGCAAGGTGGGCTTTGATAAAAGCTGGCCGTCCCGCCACACCATTTCCATTCTGGAAAAGCGCGAAGACATCATCCCTGTACTTGGCTCCGCCTTTATCACACGCACCGGCCACGGTATTGGCTTGATGGTGCATGAGCCGCCGGATGTCGGCACCGCCTGCGATGCGGTTGCGCAGGAAGGGATGGTATTCTCCATAGAGCCCGGCATTTATCTGCCCGGCGACACGGGAGTCCGCATTGAGGATCTGGTGCTTGTCACCGCCGATGGCTGCGAGGTTCTGACGCATTATCCAAAAGAATTACAGATCATTTTGTAAACAAACGGCGGCGTTCCGCTTAAGCGGAACGCCGTCGTCTTTTATATCTGCTGAGACTGCGGCTCAGAACGCCCATGTGCCGTCACGGAAGATCGGTACGCTCCGCCCGTCGGTACAGACAGCATCCACCGCCGTGTCCGGCGCGCCGATCATGAAGTCGGCATGAACCTGTGAATCGTTGACTCCCAGTGCATAGCATTCTTCCAGTGTGCGGTCATGATACCCCTGGATCGTATTGATATATCCCTTTCCAAGCGCCAGATGGCAGGCGGCATTCTCATCAATCAACGTATTATAGAACAAAACGCCGCTGCGGTTAATGGGGCTGTCCCACGGTACCAGTGCGCATTCGCCCAGATAAGCACTGCCTTCATCCATGCCGATCAGCTGATCCAGCAGCTCCGGATTTGTCTCAGCGCCCCACTCCACAGCCTTGCCCTCATGGAAGCGGATCCAGAAATTCTCCGCAGACTGCCCATGGAAGCATAGGGGCTTTGTTCCATAGACGATGCCCTCCGCCGCGCCTTTCTTCGGTGTGATAAGGCACTCCTCCGTCGGCAGATTCGGCGTGAAGGTCGTCCCGCCCCTTGTTGTCTCCCGGACACCCTTAAAACGCGCTTCCGGCATCATACCGATACGGAAATCTGTGCCATTGCCGCTGCTGAAGTGAAGCTCCTTCAGCGGCAGACGGTTGATGTAGTCACAGCGGCCCTGCAGCTCCGCATTATGCGCCGTCCATGCAGCAACAGGATCGCCGTCCACGCGGCAAACGGTAAGAATCAGTTCCCACAGTCTCTCCATTGCCCGACCGACCCGCAGCTGCGGAAACAACCGCTTGGCCCACGCCGGCCCCGGCACACAGGCAAAGCACCACTGACACTTGTGCTCCATCGCATCCCGGTAAGGCTTATAAATCGGCCAGACCGCTTGCTGTGAGGTGCTGTATTTCCCCGCATCAATACCGTTAAGACCGCTGGGATCCTCAGAAATCAACCCTATCCGGCACGGGAGCACCTGAGCGCAGTGTTTCCAGCGAGCCTCCTCGTAGTCACGTACTGCGCTCAGATCCGCCGTTGTGCGGTAGCGGTAGTCCACCTTCAGAAGCGGCTGGTAATTCCATTCCACGACCACCCGTCCCGCGCCGCACTTGTAGCATTCTTCTGCCAGCATCTTGACAAACTCCGGTTGATCCAACTGCGCTGTAATGAATACTTCCTGTCCCTTTTGAACATTGCCGCCTACTTCCGCGATAAGACGTGCATAACTGCGTAGCAGGGTCTTATTCATATTCCGCCTCCTAATTTATAAAATATTGCAATTATATTATAAAACAAGCATAGCACAAGATCGGACTGTTGAAAAGACCCTTTGCGAATTTTTTCAAAATACTTGACCGCTCTATTTTATAATATTATAATTATTTATATAAAATCATAGAGGAGTAAACACTGTGAAAATAACAGATACACTCAAGCAATACGCACTCATCACAATAGGCTGCGCCCTGTATGCTTTAGGCTTCTGCTGGTGCTGTCTGCCGGTGCATCTCTCTATTGGCGGGTTGACCGGAGTTGCTCAGGTGCTCAATGTTTTCTTTCCCGCTCTGCCCGTTGGTACGCTGACACTTGTCATGAACATCCCCTTTTTTGTCTTGGGACTGAAGCTTCTCGGCAAACAGGTGTTGATCAGTTCACTATATGCAATGACCGTCAGCTCACTGATGATTGACGGAATAAACTCCCTGTATCAATTTCGGCCTTTGGATCCGGTGCTGGCTGTCGTCTACGGCGGTATTCTGTGCGGCGCGGCATTCGGTCTCATGCTCCGTCAGGGAGCTACCACAGGCGGCACGGAGCTTGCTGCGCGGCTGTTGAAAATAAAGGTACAGCAGCTCCCCATCGGGAAATTGTGCCTGATCATCGACCTTGTGGTGATCGCCACCTATTCCCTTACATTCCGTCAGCTGACACAAGCGCTTTACAGCATCGCTGCGCTATATATCTGCACCGCGATGATGGACAAGGTCGTTTATGGCGGCAAGTCGGCCAAGCTGGCCTATATCATAAGTCCACACCACGAGGAGATCACCCATCGGCTACTGGAGTTGGATCTTGGCGTGACATTGCTGGAAGGCGCCGGCGCGTATTATCGTAAATCCACCGAGGTGGTCATGTGTGCATTCAGCCGAAATTACATTATCCCGGTAAAAAAGCTGGTGCAGCAAATTGATCCGAACGCATTTATCATTGTATGTGATACACATGAGATCCTGGGCGAGGGCTTTGGTGTCTATGATCCCACCGGATTGTAAAATAGCTTGAGGCGGGTAATCGCCTCAAGCTAAAAAATGCTCTGCCCCACAGCGAGGAAATGTGCTGAGAAGTAAAAAGCCGCCATGCAGAGCGGTGTTCCCGACAAGGCATCGGGAACACCGCTTTTTTTCTTTTTTCCTTGGGTGCTTCATACCGGAGCCTGGAGCTGCTGTCGTAGTGCAGATACAGCTCGTAGTTGTGGCTGGTCTTGCGGAACGGACAGAACCAATTTGAAAGCTCCCGGGGCATTGGGGGCGGGTAGCTGATATACGCCCGGCGGTCACGGCTCCTCGCCGCAGGCACGCAGACCGCTCCGGTACTCCTGGGCAAAGGTGTCCCGCAGGCTCTGGGGCGCGACGACCTTCGCGTCGCCGCAGAACTTCAGGAAGTACGCTTTCGCCTGAAACTCCGTGCAGTAGAAGGTATACTCCCAGCGGTACAGGCCGTCGTCCACCTCTGCCCTTTCCCTCGCTGCGGGGCGTAGATGCAGCTGACGCCCATAATTCTGCCGCCCGTCCTCTGTCAGACGAATACAAATCGTCTCTTGCTGCTGCACAAGGAACTGGACGCCCTTGCCGCGGATGCTGCTTTCGATATCGGTGCGCTCCTTTTCGGTCAGCCGTCCGCTGCGCCGGAAGGAAACCTCAAGCTTTACGATATTGGACAGCCGGAAGCTGGACGCCTTTTCCGGCTCACGGGTGCCGTCGGGACGCGAAAGCCCCACCAGATAGTGGTACGTCTCCTGCCGGTCGCCGAGGACGCCGTAGGGCCGCACCTCAAAGCTGCTGCCTGTTTTCATCCGGATGCGGAGCAGCTCGCCGTTGGCCGCGGCGGCCTGGATCAGGCGCATCTGCGGGTCAAAGTAGATCGCCTCCCGCTGATAAACGGTCTTGGCCGCGTATTCCTCCAGCACCGCCCGCAGGTAACGGCTGAAGCGACCGCCGTAATACTGTGCGTCGGGACTGTCCAGCCACTGTTCGCGGAAGGCGTAGTTGTCCCTGTCCAGACGGAATTTGAAGCTCTCCTTATCCGGCGGCGTTGCGCCATTTTTGGCGGCTTTTTTTATAAGCTCCTCCGTGTAGTCCGCCAGCAGCGCCTCCAATACCGCCTTCCGCACCGCAGGCGCTGCCACGCCGACCAGCTTTTCCTCATACTGCGCCCGGCGGCGGGACACGGCAACGGAAACGGAGGCGTCCGCCTTGTCCCGGTACATGGCAAAGACGTAGTTGAGGATGCCCGCCCACGACCGCCCGCCGCCGAAGTCCCGCCGGTCATCCTGCAGCACCGCCCACGCGGCGTCGCTGAGGGACAGGTGCTGCCGCGCCTCCTGGTATTCGTTTGAAGAATTTTCGGTTCCCATATGCCAAAATCACCTGCTTCCATCTACTTTGTTCCATAGTATGTAACTTCATTTTACACATATTGAGCATATAAGTCAAGTATATGTAACTTTATATGCCATGTAATATGCTATAGAAAATTCCATTTCTCGTGCTATAATGATTCTTGTCCCCGGGAGAGAGGCACGGAGCCGAGAGCCGGGGACACAGAAAAAGGAACAAACAACTTGGACAGGTCTTCGGGACCGGAAAAGGAGAAAACACATGAGCAACAACATCAGCACCGCCGCCATGACCGCCGACCAGCGCGGCAAGTGCCACGCCATCATCCACACCGCGTCCGCCTCCGCGGCCGCCGTCGGTGCGGGGCTGGCGCAGCTGCCCGGCAGCGACAACGCCGCCATCACGCCCATCCAGCTGGCCATGACGGTCTCGCTGGGCGCGGTGTTCGGCATCCAGCTGACCCAGAGCGCCGCCGCTGCCGCGCTGGCGTCCGTGGCGGCCGCTACCGTGGGCCGCGCCGTCTCCCAGGTGCTGGTGGGCTGGATCCCCTTCGTGGGTAACGCCATCAACGCCTCCACCGCGGCGGCGCTGACGGAGAGCGTGGGCTGGCTGCTGGCGAAGGAGTTCGCCAGCCAGAGCTGGGCGGGCTGACCCCGCCGCCGCAGGTACGCCTGCGGCCCATTATGAGAGACATCAACCGACGGACAGGCCATCAAGGCCGGAAAGAGAGGTACTTACATGGGCTTTTACAAGAACCCGGAGGAGATGTACACCGCGCGGGCGGAGCGCTTCCGCCGGGACGGCAACACCCACTGGGCGCAGGCCAAGAACGGCGAGGGCGGCTACCACTACACGCAGGCGCGCTTCTGCTACGAGGAGGCGGCCAAGAACGCCGCCAAAGCGGAGCAGGCCCGCGCCGGCAACGCCGTGTTCCGCTGCGAGCGGAAGAAGGGAGGGCGGTGAGTATGTCCATCTACAAGCCGGGGCGTCCCAGCAAGTACGACCCCTTCACCGGCAAGGGCAGTCCGCCGCCGTCGGCGCCGGGGGAGTACCGCATCCGCGACGCGGCGGGAAGCATCGCCTATGTGGGCGAGACCAACGACCTGCGCCGCCGGATGGGGGAGCATCTGCGCCGCGGCAAGCTGGCGCAGGAGGAGACGCGGGGCGGCACGCTGGAGTGGAAGACCGCCGACGGGCGCTCCTCCTCCCGGACGCGGCGGCAGCACGAGCAGGCGAAGATCGCCCAGCACGACCCGCCGCTGAACCGCTCCGTCGGCGGCGAGGGCCGCATCGCGGCGCGGAAGAAGAAGTAAGCCCGGCAGGACGCCGGGCTTTATATTGTATAGAGGGAACAGGAAAAGCCCCTGTCCGCACAGGTTTGTGCGGACAGGGGCTTTTTTTGCGTTTTCAGGCGGCGTGGGGGTACCCCCCTTGCGGTATAGAGGGGTTGTAGGGCGGGGCCAGTGTGCCCCGCCGTTGTTTTGTCCCGTGTTTCAGGGGGGTGTAGTGCGTGTGACGGTCGGATGTGTACTGGGTCCCGTTTTAGACCCCTCATGTTTCAGGGGGGTGTAGTGCATGAGGCGTTGGTAAGGTATGGTTACCTTTTGTTTTAGACCCCTCATGTTTCAGGGGGGTGTAGTGCAGAAAACCTTCGATACCATTGAAGAGTTTAGTTTTAGACCCCTCATGTTTCAGGGGGGTGTAGTGCAGGGACGGCGGCTTACCGCCGTCCCTGCCTTGATAGTACACGCTTTTCCGCCCCGCGTCAAGCCCCGTTTCCTCGGAAAAACCGGGAAAACCCGCCGCCTGAACGGCTCACTCCGCCGGTTTTTCGCCGTCCTCCCGCACCACATGGTCGCCCTCGCGGTCAAACAGGCCGTCAATGGACAGGTTCTTGTAGCGGGCGAGGTTGTAGCCAAAGGGGGTGTTCAGTGCCTTCACCAGATCGCTGCACCATGTCCGATGCTGCGCCATGGCGGCAAACAGCTCCTGCTCGCGGGGCGTCTTTCTGTAATATCTGCCGTTCAGGTACTGCTGCACAGCGTAGTGGTACAGGGCAAAGTAGCTGTCCACCCGGCCGATGTCCCGGCACAGGCCGCCCAGCGGCGGGATCGCGTTCAGGTGATCCACCGCGTTGCGGTAGGCGGTCAGCAGGCCGTTGCTGATGCCGTTCATATTGCTTCGCAGATAGCCGCAGGCATGGCGGTTCAGATAGCCCTGCGACACAAAATAGCGGGTCAGGGCGGTGTAGTCCTCCACCTGCCGCTGCTTGCCGCTTTTCTTGTCCTCCTCCAGATCGTACCAGCAGACCTCCTTCTGATAGAGCGCTGTGTCACGGTCGCGGCAGTAGAAGGCGATGACGTAGCGGGCGTTGCAGTTGACCATATTCTTCACCGCCAGATACAGCACCGTCAGGTACAGGCCGATGAGAGCCTTGTACCGCTCCTTTTTGGGGTTATCCCCTCTCCCGCGCTGCTCCACATCGGTGAAGCTCTCATACCGGACGCCCATGATCTGCGCCGTCAGGTAACGTATCTGCGCCGGACGGTCGGTGATGTCCTCCCACCCGCAGGTGCGGCAGTAGCGCTCCAGCTGGGCGCTGGGTACAGTGGACAGCACGAAGGCGATGAGCTTTTCGTTCTGCGCCAGCACGCGCGCCTGCTCCGGCGTCATGTAGCGCAGCAGGTAGGTGAAGCGGCGGGATTCCACCACGTTGTTGGCGATGAAGTTCCGCAGACCCGTGTCCCGTGTGCTGTCGCCGCGGGGGCGCACCTTCCCCGTTTCCGGGTCGATCTGCAGCAGGTCGTCGGTGATGGCCGCGGCTGCCTCCGGGCTGTCCACGCCCAGCAGCACCACGGCGGCGCGGTACATCTCCCGCTTGGCAGTGATGGCAGGCTTGCGCATCCGCGCGATGTTGTTGACCACCCGCAGCTGACCGGCGATATAGCGGCTGTGGTCAAACATGGCGTAGGCCGGTACGAAGCTGCACGCCAGTCCCATGCTCTCCAGCACGCTCCGCAGGCTGTCGATATTCTCAAGCTTGCTGATGAGGGTGGTCAGCAGGGTGTTGATCTCCTTGCCGTCCATGAACCATGTGGACAGGTGCATCAGCCGGCAGAAATAGTCGGCGTTGGCGCGGTTGCCCTGCTGTGCGGGGCGGAACAGCACGCCATCCAGCACGTCACGGGACAGCCCCAGCTCATCCAGCTTTTTCTTGTCCTTGTCTTGCAGCTTTTTACCCTTCAGCAGCGGCAGCAGCTCTCGGCGCAGCGTGTCGCCCAGCGCCTGCCACAGCGCGGCGGCCTCCGCCTGATAGACGGCGCCCTTTTCCTCATCCGACAAGGCGCAGCGCAGCGCGGACACCAGCTCCTCGCAGCGGTCGGCCCGCTCCTGCGCGTAGAGGCGGCACAGCAGGAAGTCCAGCAGCATATACAGCTTCTGCCGCACCGAGTCGTACTCCTGGCCGGTGAGGTAGGCGGCGTCCGGCAGCTTCAGCAGTTCCTCCCGCAGACGCCTCAGGGAGAAGCCCATGTTCTTCTGCTCCTTCAGCACCACGAAGCGGTAGAAGTCCTGCGTCAGCGCCACCCGCGCCTGCTTCGTCTCGGCGCCATAGTACTCGAACAGGGTCAGCAGGTTCACCTTGTTGGTGTCGAGGAAATGGTCGTTGACGCCGCCCAGCGCCCTGCGCCAGCCGTCATCCAGCAGATCCTTCATGTCCTGCGGCAGCGCCTGCAAATGATACAGGGCGGCGGGGGTGTTCTGTCCCCATATCCGCACACTGTCGTGGGCGCAGAACTGCCGCAGAAGGCTCATCAGCGAGAGAATGGTATACACGTCCTGCTCGCGCTTGACTCTGCCCCGCGCCGCGTCCCTTTTGCTCTTGCCGGGGGTCACGTCATAGAACGCCGCACCCAGATAGGCCAGCTGCGGCCGCTTGGCATAGGCGGCGATATCCGCCTTGATGTCCACGGTGTCGCCGTTCTTTTTTTTCACGACCCGCAGCTTGTCATACGGCAGCCCGGCGGGCAGCATCCCCACAAAGTCCGTCTCGCCGTATCCGCCCAGCAGATTCAGCGTGTGGACGATGTGGTTGGCGGGGACAGCCAGCATCTTGTGGATGTCCAATATGTTGTAGATCAGTTGGATGTGGATGTTGTCGTCAAACGTCCTGCCGAAGTATTTCTGCTCCAGCATTGCCTTGCGGCGCAGCTGATCCATACCCGCGCCCAGTGGCTGGCGGCGGGGCGTCTCCGCGCGGTGCAGCGGGTCGTCCGCCGTTACCGTGCGGTCGGCAAGGCGGCTGTTTTGCAGTCGGAAACGGCTCTCGTCCTGCCGCTGCACCTGAAACTGCTGCTTCTCTCCGGCCACATCCCGCACCACGCCGTCCACGATGCGCTTTTGCAGCAGCGCGTCGTTGCCCCGCCCGAAGGCGGTCATGGCCAGCTCCTTCTCCTGCGGCGAAATGACGAAGGTGGACTTCAGTCCCGCCGCCTTTGCCAAGGATTTTTTGGGGGGCTTTTTGACCTCACGTTCCATCCGGACTCCTCCCTTTCTGTCCCTTTTTGTCGATGCTTGTATTATAGCGCATAAAAGCATTCGTTTCAACCGGATACGGGTATTTCCGAAGAAATACCCACGAAAATGTTTGTATTTGTATAAAGAGACACTCCCTGTCCATGCAATGTGCTATACTGGTTTTTACCACAACGGACGAGGAGGGCGTATGATGACGAAGGATTTTCTGTTACGACTGACGGAGGAGCATTACGGCGCGGGAGCGTTCCCCATCTACGGGCGGCTGCTGGAGGAGCAGCAGCTGACACGGGGCGGGCCGCTGCTGCCCATGTGGTACTGCACGGCGGCGCTGCGGCGGGCGTTCGGAGAGGACAGCGTGCTGGTGTTGGGCTGCACCAACGACTCGCTGCTGGCGCATCTGCTGGGCACGACGCCGGTGAACCCGCTGCCGCCCCACTACCATTGCCCCAACTGCCACCACCTGCTCTTTGACGCCCACGCGGATGACGGATGGGACTTGCCCAGCCTTGCCTGCCCTGAATGCGGCGCACCGATGGCGGCAGACGGTCACGATCTGCGAAGCCGGTCGCTGATCGGCGAAAGTGTTGTGTCCCTGCAAGTGCCGCAGGAGCAGCTCGCGCCGGTGTGCGCGTGGCTGCGGGACTACTGGGCGCAGCGGGACTGCCAAACCGATACCGAGCCGTACAGCGACGCGGAGGTCATGGGGCTGCGGCTCACGCTGCCGGAGGGCGTACAGGGTATGTTCGAGGTGCGCGTTCTGTATCCCACCGACCGGCTCGATCCGCTGCCCGCCGATGTGCCGCCGCTGCACACGGCATACCGGCGCATCAAGGGCATGGGGCTGCGGCTGGCCTCCGACGCATGGACAGGCGCGGAGCGGGACGCTGTGGAGCGGGGGCGCATGGCGTTTGAGGACGTTCTCACGTTCCGGGAGGATGTGTACGACCTGCTGCGGCAGCACACGCCGCCCAAGCAGCGGCGGGAGAACGGCCTGCCGTGGGCGATCTCGGAGGATGTGCGCAAGGGTAAATACGCCGCGCAGGGGATGCCGAAGCTGATCGAAAACTACCTGCGCAAGCAGCTGCGCGTACCGGCGCACTACATTGAGAGCATGAAGCACATCCGCTATCTGCCGCGCAAGGGGGATTGCGTGGGGAGATGGATGATGGAGGGGGAGGGGTGAAAGCGAAAGAGCGGAGCTGCTTTGCAGCTCCGCTCTTTCGTTCTAATGAAAATGGGTATCCCTCACGGGAGCCGCTCCACCCAATCCCCCTGGCTTCTCAGCCACATGTCGATGCCCTTGCCGAAGACCTCGGCGGAGATGAGCCAGCCGTCGGCATCCTCGGAGAGTACCTGCGCCGTGGGGAGCCTGTCCAGCACCGCCTCCAGCGACGGGCCGGTGTAGCGGAAGCGGATGTGCTCCAGCCGCCCGCCGTACATAAATTGGACGCGCTTACGGAACTCGCCCTCCTCAAACCGCTTGGCATACGGCACGCGGAAGTGCTCGTTCAGCACCTTCACCGACCGGATGCGGTCGATGCGGTAGATCGTCGGGAACAGGTCGTCGGGGTTGTCGAAGTCGGACTTGTCCTCCAGAAATGCCGTCAGGTAGAAGTAATACTCCGAGAACATGATGCCCACCGGCTGCACCCGGCGCTGCACCAGTTTCGGTTCTTTCATGCGCTCATACCCGATCTCAACGACCTGCTGATTGCGGATGGCCTGTCCCAGCTCCCACAGGTCGCCCAGCACGCTCTGCCCGTGGTGGGGCGGAATGTAGTGCAGCTTCTCATTGGCCACCAGCTCCCGCACGGCCTTCTGGCTCTCCTGCGGCACGGCGCAGTCGATGAGCTTGTCCAGTATGCCGCCCATGTCCTTGGCGGGCAGGGAGCGGCTCTCCAACAAAATCTTGCACACCGCTAAAATCTCGCTGTTGGTCAGCCCCCGCGGGTTGCCGGACACCATGCGGTAGCCCCGCTGCTTGCCGTCGTAGATGACCTCCCGCTCCAAGTGGCGCTCGGCGAGAAAACAGCGCAAGTCCTCCACGTCACGCTGAATGCTCCGCTGCGTGACGTGAAATTCCTGCGCCAGATCTGCTTTTTTCAGGGTGCGCCCCTGCTCCAGGCAGGTGTATATCTCCAACAGACGCGCCGATTTCAGCTCGGATCGCTGTTCCATATTTCCTCCGTTTCTCATGCACCGTCAAACACATATTTATGTCTATGTCCATCGCCGCCGCACTGGATGTGCCGCCGTACAAATTCCTGACCTTCGACGAGTAACGTTTTTATTCGACCACAGTATACCACAACATCTGCGCCGTGTCAGCAGATTTTACCAAATTATCCACCGTTATGTCGCAGAATATATACAATTTCCATAAAATAGCACGAGGGGGTGTAGCTTACTCCTCGTCCTCGTCTTCGTCGTCTTCGTCGGGGTATCGCGCCGCAATCTCGCACAGGCCGTCCAACAGTCGCTTTGCAGCAGTCTTGTACAGCGAGTAACCAACCAGACGCACCCAGCGGCCATTTTGGAATCTGATCTCAAGGGTGCTTTCGTTGTCCTTGGGCTTCGGCAGGATGATCTCGGTCTTTGCCACGTCGTTGTAGCGGAAGTGTCCCGGCTTTTCCAGAAACTCCTTGTAGTACACGCCGTCCACGGTGAACAGATACCCCTCCCTGCCGGTCTTGAGGAGCGTGGTATCCAGAAAACCGACGATGTCGAAGCTGTATATTCCCGGCACAAAATACTTGCGGATGTTCTTCATCTGCAAGCTGCTGATAGCCTGTATCTGTGTTGTGCCGGAGTCCGCCAGTTGCCCATCGCAGAAGCGGTCGAACTGCGCCCGCATTTCCTCACATTTATCCATGAGTTTGCCCTCCTTGTCGTTTCTGCTGTCGAGTATACCGCAGAGGGTGGACAGCCCGTGTCACTCTGCTGATATTGATAAAAGTTCCGCCGGTGCGACTGCACCGGCGGAACTTTTTGCTGGTGGCGGCGAATAAAAATAGCTGACCTCCTGCGGACGCTTGCGCATCTTCCCGCCGGCTGGTATAATAGGGGCAGAAAGCGAGGTGCATGGGCATGAAGCTCTATTTCAAGCAGCGGATGTTTTCGTGGTTCGACAGCTACGATATTTACCACATGGACGAAAACGGCGCGGTGGCCTTCACGGTGGAGGGCAAGCTGTCGTGGGGACACTGTCTGCACATCCTCGACCCTATGGGGCGGCACATCGCCACAGTACAGCAGCAGGTGTTCACCTTCCTGCCCAAGTTCGACCTGTATGTCGGAGAGCAGTGCGTGGGCACCATCCGCAAGGAGTTCACGTTCCTGCGGCCGTCGTTCACGCTGGACTTCAACGGCTGGCGGGTGGAGGGCAGCTTCATGGAGTGGGACTACACCATCGTGGACGCAGCGGGACAGCAGGTGGCCTCGGTGTCCAAGGAGCTGTTCCACTGGACGGACACCTACGTCATCGACGTGGCAGACGAGGAAAACGCCCTGTACGCGCTGATGGTGGTGCTGGCCATCGACGCAGAGAAGTGCTCGCGGAGCTGAGCGGATGGCCATGCAGACTGCGAAAAAAGAAAGACCTCCCCGGGCCGGACGGCCTGAGGAGGTCTTTTTTTCTTTTGCAGCGCGGGCCGTCACCGCGCCGGCTGCCGCAGGAACAGCACGCCCAGCGTGCCGGGGCCGCAGTGGGAGGACACGGTGCAGCCCGCCTGGGTGACGAACACCTCCTTGAAGGGCGCCAGCTGCCGCACCAGCTCCGTCAGCTGGCGCAGGGTGTCCTCCGGCACCTCGCCGGAGTGGGTGATAAAGGCATGGTCGGGCATCACCGTCTTGCCGGTCAGCCGCTCGGTGATGTACTGACGGTATACCTTATCCATGGAGCCCCGGTATTTTTTGCACACCGCCAGCTTGCCCTCCCGCATCTCCAGGCAGGGCTTCAGCTTCAGCATATTGGCCCCCAACGCCGCCACGCCGCTGCAGCGGCCGCCCTTCCACATGTACTCCAGCGTGTCCAGCACGAAGCTGGTGTCGCTGTGGGGCGCCAGACGGCGCAGCTCCTCCGCGATATCCGCCGCCGCCATGCCGCTGTCCCGCAGCACGGCTCCCTGCAGCGCCAGCAGGCCGCCGCCGGTGGAGAGCTGGCGGCTGTCCACCACATGGATCCGCCCCTGCTCCGCCAGCTCCTGCGCCGCCAGAACGGCGTTCTGACAGGTGCAGGACAGCTCGGAGCTGATGTCGATGTGGACGATGTCGTACCCCTCCGCCAGCAGCCGGGAGAAGAACGCCTTGAATTCCTCCGGGCTGACCGCCGTGGTCTTGGGCAGCGTACCGTTCCGGCGGTAGTCGGCGTACAGCTCCGCCGAGGTATAGCCCCCGTCGTCGAGAAAGAGCCGCTCCCCGCTCTGGATGGTCAGGGGCACGGTGCGGATATGGAAACGCTCCAGCAGCCGGGGCGTCAGGTCGCAGGTGCTGTCGTAGGTGATGCAGACAGGTCTGGGCATGGGATATTCCTCCTATTTTCCTATGTCAGGGGCAGTATACCGGAGGAACCTCAACGCAGGCTCAAAAAATCCTCGATTTTTGGCAGCGCATGTGATAAAATCCAGATAAAACGCAAGGAGGGACGGCCATGTTCCGTATTCTGGTGGCTGAGGACAGCGACAGCGCCCGGTTTCTGATGTGCGAGGTGCTGCGGCGGGCCGGGTATGAGCCCTGCCCCGCCCGGGACGGCGTGGAGGCGCTGGAGGTGATGGAGCACTACCAGTGCGATCTGGCGGTGGTGGACATCACCATGCCCCGGATGGACGGCATCACCTTCACCCAGACGCTGCGGGAGGGGAACTGCGACCTGCCGGTGCTGATGGTGACGGCACGGGTAACACAGGAGGACAAGCGCCGGGGCTTCCGGGCGGGAACGGACGACTATATGGTGAAGCCCGTGGACGAGGAGGAGATGCTCTGGCGCATCGAGGCGCTGCTGCGGCGGTACTGCAGCCGGGCCGACCGACACCTGACGGTGGGCGCCACGGTGCTGGATCGCGGCTCCCTGCAGGTCGTTACCCCGCAGGGCACATGGCAGCTGACCGCCAAGGAGTTTTTGCTGCTGTACAAGCTGCTGTCCTACCCCCGGACGCTTTTCACCAAGCGGCAGCTTATCGACGATATATGGGATCTGGACAGCGACGTGGACGAGCACACCGTGGAGGTCTACATCTCCCGGCTGCGGGAGAAGTTCCGGGACAACCCGGACTTCGAGCTGCGGACGATACGGGGCTTCGGCTACATGGGGATGCCCCGGGAGGACGAGCATGCGCAGAATTAGGGAGAAAGAGGAAAAGCCGCCTGTCCGGCTGCTGGGCACCATGTTCCTGCTGGTGCTGGGGCTGGTGGTGGTATACATGGCGCTGGCGCTGGGCATTGCCTCGCTGGTGCAGCGGCTGGTGCATCTGGAGGACACAGGGTACACCCTGCTGTGGCCTATCCTGATCCTGACCATCAGTGCGGTCTTAGGCGTGCTGCTGGCGGTATTCATCTTCCGGGGGTATCTGGCGCCGCTGTCCCGGCTGATGCAGGCCACGCAGTCGGTGGCGGCGGGGGATTACGCCGTGCGGGTGGAGATGCGGGGCGCACGGGGCGAGGTAGCGGAGTACATCCGCAGCTTCAACAAGATGGCGGAGGAGCTGTCCTGCGTGGCGCTGCTGCGGATGGACTTCGTGAACACCTTTTCCCATGAGTTCAAGACGCCGCTCATCTCCATACGGGGCTTTGCCAAGCTGCTGCAGAGCGACGATCTGACGCCGGAGCAGCGGCGGGCCTATACGGACACCGTGGTGCAGCAGTCCCAGCGGCTGGCGGCCATGAGCACCCACATTCTGGAGCTGGCCCAGTACGAAAACACAGAGATCGTGTCCGGCAAGACCCTGTACAGTCTGGACGAGCAGCTGCGCCGGTGCGTCCGCCAGCAGGAGCGGGACTGGCTGAAGAAGGGTCTGACGGTGGAGGGCGATCTGGATCGGGTGGACTACTGCGGCAATGAGGAGCTGGTGGAGCACATCTGGTCGAACCTCCTGTCCAATGCCATCCGGTTTACCCCCGCCGGCGGGCAGATCACCGTAGTGCTGCGGCAGGGTGAGGGGGCGGTCACCGTGTCCGTCTCCGACACGGGCATCGGCATGGACGAGGAGACGCAGCGGCATATTTTCGACAAGTTCTACCGCGCCGCGCCGTATCCGGATGACCGGGGAAACGGGCTGGGCCTGTCCATCGTGCGGCGGGTGGTGAGCCTGTGCGGCGGGCAGGTGGCGGTATTCTCCCGCCCCGGCAACGGCTCCACGTTCACCGTAACGCTGCCCACAGCGGGAGAGTGAGCGGCAGAAAATACCCCCCGGCTCGGCCCCTGCGGCGGCAACCCCGTCAACGTGGCCGTTTACACCCGCCGCCTGGGCGGCGACGTCTCCTATGTGGGAGCGGTAGGGACGGACGGACGCGGCACGGCTCTGTTGGACGCGCTGCGCGGCCGGGGCGTGTGGCGGACACCATGGGCGCGGGCGACAGCTTCATCGCCGGATTCCTCCACGGCTGGCTGGAGGGTCTGGACATCCCCGGCTGCATGGCCGCTGGGGCACGGTGCAGCGCCGTGACGCTGGCCTACGAGGGCGCGTGGTGAGCGCATATAGCAGGACACAAAACGGGAGTCCCCGTCGTACGCGGGGACTCCCGTTTTTTATTGGTCACGGCGCGGGGCGGAGAAAGCGCCTTTTCTGCCGGTCACGGCTGCGGGCGGCGGGGGATGCTGCTGATGCCGCCGGGGCGCTCCGTGGACAGGCTGGCCTCGGTGCAGGCAGCCGCCGCGATGTGCCGCAGCTGCGCCGCGTCCAGCTCCTCGGGCCGCCTGCCGGTGCGCAGCAGCTGCGCCACGGCGCTGCCCATGAAGATGTCGCCCGCGCCGGTGGTGTCCACCGGGTGTACCGGCGGGCAGGGCACATGGCCCGCTCCCTGCCGCCCGGCGTAATAGCAGCCATCGGCGCCGCAGGTGACGAACACCAGCGCGGCGGGGTAGTCCCGCAGCAGCTTTTCCGCGCTCTCCCGCGGCGGCAGCTCCCACAGGAACGCCGCCTCCTCATCGCTGAGCTTCACCACGTCCGCCATGGAAAGCCCCCAGAGCATCTCCTGCCGGGCCTGCGCCAGATCCTTCCACAGCGGGATGCGGAGGTTGGGGTCGTAGGTCAGCAGCCCGCCCCGGCTCCGTGCGTATGCCGCCGCACGGCGGGTGGCGTCCCGGGACGGCTCATCGGTCATGCTCACCGATCCGAAATGGAACACCCGCGCCCGGTCGATCAGCGACAGATCAAGCTCGTCATAGCGCAGGAGCATGTCCGCGCCGGGCTTGCGGGCAAAGGAGAAATCCCGCTCCCCGTTTTCCTCCAGCGTGACGAAGGCCAGCGTGGTAAACGCGGCGTCATCCACCACGACGCCGGCGGTGTCGATGCCCTCCCGCTCCATCGTCCGGCGCAGGAGACGGCCAAAGGCGTCATTGCCCACCTTGGCCAGCAGGGCCGTCTTCAGCCCATAGCGGGCCAGCACCGCGAGGAAATTGGCGGGCGCGCCGCCGGGATGCGCCGCCAGCACCGGATAGCCGTCGTCATCGGTGCTCCGGCAGGCAAAATCCACCAGCAGCTCCCCTATCGCCACCACATCATACATGCGCACACCTCCGTCCGTTTTCCGTACCGGTCATTCTTTTTTCCACCTTTGCAGCGTCTGCACCAGCACCGCCTGATCCAGCGGCTTTGGCAGATGCTCCGTCATACCGGCCTCCCGGGCGCGCTGCCTGTCCTCCACAAAGGCGTTGGCCGTCATGGCGATGACGGGCACCCCCGCGTCGGGCCGCTCCGAAGCCCGGATGATCCCGGTGGCCTGATAGCCGTCCAGCACGGGCATCATCACGTCCATGAGCACGGCGTCGAAGTACCCGGTGGGCAAGGCGCGGAACAGCTCCACCGCCTCCCGGCCGTCACGGGCCTCCGTCACCTCCGCCCCGGCGCTTTGCAGCATGAATTCGGCGATCTCCATGTTCAGATCGTTGTCCTCCGCCAGCAGCACCCGCATGCCCCGCAGCGCGCCGGCCATGTCCGGCGCCGTCTCCTGCCGGGGCAGAGCGGCGCTTTCATCCATGCGGAAGGGCAGGGTGATGCGGAACGTGGTGCCCTCGCCCACTTTGCTGGTAAACGTGATGCTGCCGCCCATCCTGTCCACCAGCGCCTTGGCAATGGGCATACCCAGCCCCGTGCCGCCATAGGTGGAACGGGCGGTGCTGTGCTCCTGCGCAAACGGCTCGAACAGATGCTTCTGGAACGACTCGCTCATGCCGATGCCCGTGTCGGCGCAAATAAACTCAAACCACGCGGTATCTCCCTCCGTCCGCAGCTCGCGGCACAGGGCGGTGATGGAGCCGTTGTCCCTGTTGTACCTCACGGCATTGCTGTAAATGTTCATCAGCAGCCGCTTCAGGTGGACGGGACTGCCCACCAGCGCGGTGTGCCGCACCTCCCGGGGCCGTCTGTCCACCCGGATGCTCCGGGCCGCGGCGGACTGCTCCAGCAGCATCGCAACGGAATCCAGCAGAGCCACAAGGTCGAAGGGCCGCTCCTCCAGCACGATCTCGCCGGATTCCAGCTTACCCATGTCCAGCACCTCGTTGACCAGCTCCATCAGCAGGCGGGAGGATTCGCGGATCTTCTGACGGCAGTCGGCCTGTCTGTCCAGGTCGTCCTTGTAGTACTCGCCAATCTCCACCATGCCCTGAATGGCATTGATGGGCGTCCGGATATCGTGGCTCATCCGCTGCAGGAACTCCGTCTTGGCCCGGTTGGCGCTCTCGGCCCGGCGCGCGGACTCCTCCAACCGGGCCAGATACTCCAGCTCCCGGTGCAGCTGCCGCTCCTGATAATCCTGCGCCGTCCGGCGCTGCAGCAGCAGCGCCAGCAGCAGGAGCACCACGTAGGAGGCCAGCGCCACCGCTGCATTGCGTGCGGTATCGCGGAAAACAGCACGTTCCGGCAGGAAGTCGTACACGTAGTACGTCCTGCCCTGCTCCATCATGCCGAGGCTCCTGTGGAGCGAGATGCCGTCATCGCCGGGCACGGTCAGCATCTCGCCGGTGCGGCCCCGTGCGCCGAGCTCCCGCAGCAGGAAGATATCCTCCGCCCGCCGGCCGATGAGACTGTCATCGTTGGCCGCGACTACCGTTGTACCGTCCGTGACCACGATGGTGCCGTCCTGCTCCAGCAGATAGATCTCCCGCAGGTCGGGGAATGCCAGTCCGTAGCTTTTGGCATAGGCTGTGGGCGTGGTGTAGTACACCACCACCGTCCCGGCGGCATCCAGCCGCCCGTAGGCCGCCATGTCGATATAGGAGCTGTCCGGGCAGTGGATGCGGGCGGCGTAGACCTTCTGCGGGAAGTCGGCGGCGCTCAGCAGCGCGTCCTTTTCCAGCTCAGGCATCAGCAGCGCCGTCACATCCGCCCCGGCCATGTAGGAGGCGGTGATATGCCCGTCCCTGTCCAGCAGAAGGATGCCGCTGAGGTAGTGATCTACGGACAGGCCCCGCAGCAGGTCTTCGTCCACCGGGTCGGCCAGAAAGCGGATGTCGCGGGCGGCCTGCTTGGCCGCCTCCATGACGCGCATCAGACTGCGCGTCTCCGATGCCGTGGAGGACAGGCTGTAGGCATCGCAGCGCTTGGCCACGTACTCCACCACCCTGGACAGGCGGTTCCTGCCGTAATCCAGATCCGCGCGGACGGACAGCAGGATCACCGTGCTCATGATCAGCAGGAAGGCCGCCAGCGCCGCGGCGCGGAACACGGTGCGATCCCGCCGTTTCATCTTCACTTCACCGCTCATTGGCCGTCCACCTCCAGATACGACGCGGCGTTGGGCAGGTAGCCGCCGACGATCCGCTCCTCCGTGCCGTCACGGCGCATATCCGCCAGCACGGCGTTCAGCTGTTCGTCCAGCCCCCGCTCATCGCGGAGGTCAAAGGCCACGCCCAGCCCCACTGTCAGCAGCGGCTCGTCCAGGATCCGCAGCTCCATATCGTAATCCGCTATGTATTGCAGCACGGAGGTTTCATGCGAGGCAATGGCATCTGCATACCCCTTGCTGAGAAAGGGATACATCAGTTCCCGGTTTTGCAGAGAGATCAGCTGCCGCAGCCGGGGCAGCCCGTACTCGTCCGGATGGAGGAACAGCTCCTCCGGCTTGGTAGTGGCGTGTACCGCCATTGTCAGGCCCTCCAGATCCGACAGGGCGGCGATATCGCTGTCGGGCATCACCGCCACCACCTGACGGCTGGTCATGTACGGCCCGGCCCAGCGGTATTCCTCCGCCCGGCCGTCCATGCTGAAGCAGCACCAGAGGCAGTCGATCTCACCGTTTTCCAGCAGCTCTGCCTTGGCGCTCCAGTCGATGAACCGGAACTCCGCCCGGTAGCCCATGCGTCCGAAGGCCTCTGTGGCCAGCTCTATGTCAATACCGACGGGCGCGCCGGCGGCTCCGATATAAGCATAGGGGGGAAACGGATCCACCCCCACCACCAGCGCCGGCCGGTCGTCCTGTTCCGCTGTCTCCGGCGCGGCGCCGCAGCCGGTCAGCAGGCCGGCCGCCAGCGTCAGCGCCAGCAGCAGGCTCCATACACGCTTGTTCCTCATGGCGTTCTCCTTTGAAAAAGACGCAGAAAGTCCCGAAAAAAGTACGGTATCAGTATATCTTCTGTCCGCCGGGATTGCAAGGTCAAATCAACGCCCGGGCAGCGCGGATCACGATACGGTCGCCCGGCTTCACGTCGGTGATCTTCGTCAGCACCTCGGCGCCGTTTACCTGCTGCCAGACGCTGTCCACCCGCAGGCTCATGGCGGAGGCAAGGTCGGCCACGGACCTTTTGTGTGTCCACTCCTCCGGAATTACGCCGAGCCGCAGCATGAACATGACAGAGCCTGCGGCGGCAATGTTTGCTCTGATCCACAACAGAAAAGCGCCGTCTTGGAAGTGATCCCGAGACGGCGCTTTTTTGCTGTCCGCACATTCGATTTCCGCTATTTTCCTGCTACAATGATTGCAGAAAAAGCAAATAGCAGATGCAGATGCCAGCTCCGAAGCACCGCTTGGAAACAGGTCTCCGGGCTTTTCAGATTCCGCAGCATAAAGATGCCCGCCCCCAGTCGGCGGGCCGGTCTGCCCGCCGAAGTGAGGGAGGGGGCGGGGAGCCTGCCCCGCGGGGGAAGTGCGGGGCAGGGAGGGAAAGATCAGTAGCAGTATTTCTCCATGATTTCCCGCTTTTTCTCAATATAGTAGTGGTAGTTGACCATGGGGACATCGGGCTGCACGCGGTGATCCAGCGAGGGGATGTAGCCGCCCTGCTCCAGCAGGGGCGGCAGCTTGGACAGCTCCTTGTCGATGGCGGCGCGATCCTGCGCCAGCGCCAGCTTATTGATGCCGCCGATCAGCGCCAGCTTGGGATGGCGCTTGCGGATCTCCTCCGGGAAGGCGCCGGAGTTGATCTCCAGCGGGTAGTGGCCGTCCGCACCGGCCTCCACCAGCTTGTCCGTCAGCTGGACGGAGTTTCCGTCGGAGTCCACCAGCACCTTCTTCACGCCCTTGGCCCGCAGATAGGCCACCAGCTCGTGGTAGTAGGGCATCAGGAACTCGTCGAAGGTCTTGGGGGAGATGAAGCAGCCGTGGTTATAGGCCATGTCCTCGAAGAAGCACACATAGTCCAGCGGCGTGACCTCCCAGACCATGTCCACCCAGTCCTTCACGAAGTCCGTGTGGTTGCGCTGGATGGCGTGGATCAGGTCGGGATCGTCGTAGTAGGAGATCAGCAGGTTCTCCGGCCCCAGCAGCTCCCGGGGCCATGCGAAGAAGCCGTCGATCCACGCGCCCACCGCCTGCTTTTCGTCGTGGGCCCGCTGGAGCATGGGGGCGAAGCTGGGCGTCACGCGGGTCTTGTCCTTGCCGTTGAGGCGGGGCACCACGATGCGCTCGAAGTCCTCCATAGTCTCCACGGGGTAGCGGGACTGGAACGGGATGCTCTCGGAGTGCTTGTTCTCGGTGATGATGCCCACCTCGCCGCCGTAGGTGATGGTATCCTCCGTCTCGGAGATGACCTCCTTCGTCCAGCGGGGCCATGCGCGCCACTCGATGCCCACCGGGCCGTTGTCGCCCCAGTAGTTCACCAGATTCGTTTCAAAGCCGCGGTCGCAGCCGAAATAGCGCTCCACCTCCTCGGTGGAGTCCACCTCTGCGGGCAGGCCCTGCTTGTGCCATGCGTCGATAGTCTCGCGCCAGTAGCCGAAGTCCATGACGGGGATGCGGTCTACCGACTCAAAGTTCAGGCAGCGCATAAAGCGCTCGCCGGGTGTCATTGTCCTCATAGGGGGTTCCTTCCTTTCTTACTTGATGCCGCTGCGCCGCATGGTGCGGGCCTCGTTGACGGTGACGGCCAGAATGGTCAGCAGATACGGCGCGCACTGGATCACCTCGTTGGGAATGGTCACGATGCCCTGCAGCGCGATCTGCATGGCGTCCGCCAGGCCGAAGAACAGCGCCGCCGCGAAGATGCCAAAGGGGCTGTACCGTCCGAACAGGATGGCGGCAATGGCGATGAAGCCGCGTCCGCTGACCATATCCCGCACGAACATGCTCAGGTAGGAGATGGACAGGTACGCGCCGGCCATGCCGCAGGTCAGGCCGCCCAGCATCACGGCGATGTACTGGGTCTTCTTGACGTTGACGCCCGCCACGAAGGCCGCCTGCGGATTCTGGCCCACCGCGATGGTGCGCATGCCGAAGGGGGTCTTGTACAGCAGGTAGTGGGCCAGCAGCACCACCGGCAGCACCAGCAGCGTCACCAGCGAGGCGCTGTCAAAGAACGCGCCCACCACCGGCAGGTCGCGCAGACCGGGGATGCTGATGTTGGGCAGCTTGGTAACGGAGGGGGTGAAGCCCTTGTTGCCGAAAATACTGCTGGATGCGTACACCGTCACGCTGGCGGCCAGAATGTTCACCGCCAGGCCGATGATGGTCTGATCCACCTTGAGGCTGATGCAGAAGTATGCATGCAGGAACGATACCAGCACGCCGGACAGAATGCCCGCCAGCAGGGCGATCCACGGGGAGCCGGTGTAGTAGCAGGCCGTTACGGCGGTGAAGGCGGCAAACAGCATGGTGCCGTCCAGACCGATGTTGGTGATGCCGCTGCGCTCGCCGAACATACCGCCCACACCGGCCAGCGCAATGGGCGTGGCGGAGGCGAACATATTGCAGATTACGGATGGCAGAGAGATCATCAGCCGGCCCTCCTTTCACGGCTCTGCCGCCTGGCGCGGAGCTCGGGCAGCCTGCGCATCACGGCGTTGGCCGCCACCACGAAGATGAAGATGAACGCCGACAGCATGTCCACCCACTCGGAGGGCACGTCGGACATGATGTTCAGCTGGGTGCCGCCTGCCCGCAGCAGGCCCATCAGCAGGGACATCAGCAGGCAGCCGAAGGGGTTGTTGTTGGCGATGACGGCGATGGTGATGCCGTCGTACCCGTAGCCGGGGGAGAAGTTGACCTGCATGTAGCCGAAGCCGCCCAGCACACGCTCCGCGCCCAGCAGACCGGCCAGCCCGCCGGATACCAGCATGGCCGCCAGAATAAGCCGCGTGGCGTTGACGCCGCAGTAGCGGGTGGTGGTCAGGTTCTTGCCGGCGGCGTTGAGCTGCCAGCCGAAGGGCGTTTTCTGGAACACCACATACAGCACCGCGCACAGCAGTACCGCCAGAAGGATGCCGGTGTTCAGCTGACTGGGCGGCGCCAGCTGCGTCAGCCGCGCCGTCTCCTGAATATTGGGGGTGCGGGCCGTGGGTCCGTCGTTGCGGAAGTAGTCCACCACCACCAGCGTCACCAGATTGCTGATGATGTGGTTCATCATAATGGTGGAGATGACCTCATGTACATGGAAGCGAACCTTCAGCCAGCCTGCCAGCAGCGCCAGCAGACCGCCCACCAGCGCGGCGCCTGCCGCGCAGATGAGGATGTGCAGCACCGTGGGCAGACCCTGCAGGCTGTAGCCCAGATAGGCCGCCGTCAGCGCGCCTGCGTACAGCTGGCCCTCCACGCCGATGTTGAACACGTCGCACTTGAAGGCGATGGCCACGGACAGTCCCGCGAAGATCAGCGGCGTCGTCTGGGTCAGCACCTTCACAAAGCCGTTCCATGTGGTGAACGGCTGGATCAGCAGGTAGTAGTACACGGAAAACACGTTGTCGTGTCCCTGCAGGAGCAGCAGCACGCCGCCCACCAGCAGCGCCAGCACGAAGCTCACCAGAAAAATTAAGATCTGGGTCAGCGCTTTGCTCCCCTTGCGGTTCAGGATATCAGAGACGGCGCTCATGCGTGTTCACCTCCCTCTGTAATGCCCATCATCAGGCTGCCGATGCGGTTGATCTCCGCCGTCTCCCGGGGCAGGATGTCCATGCACCGGCCCTTGTAGAACACGGCGATGCGGTCGCTCAGCCGCATGATCTCCGTCAGCTCGGTGGAGATCAGCAGCACGGCCTTGCCCGCCTGCTTCTGCTCCTCAATACGCTTATAGACGAACTCGATGGCGCCCACATCCAGTCCCCGGGTGGGGTTCACCGCAATGACCAGATCGGCCTTGCGGATACCGAACTCACGGGCCAGGATCACCTTCTGCTGGTTGCCGCCGGACAGCTCCGCCGCGTTGGCGTTGATGGACGGCATCCGCACGTCGTAGTCCTGCAGGACGGAGGGCATCACGCCCATCAGCTGCCCCTTGCGGATGATGCCCCGCTTACAGAACCGCTTGTCCTGCTCGCAGCCCAGCACGCCGTTCATCAGGATGCTGCTGTTCAGCACCAGCCCCTGCTTCTGCCGGTCTGGTGGGATCAGCGCCACGCCGTCGCTGCGGATCTGGGGCGCGGGTCTGTTGGTCAGATCCTTCCCGGATTTTTCCACCTTGCCGCCGCTGACCCGCAGCATACCCAGAATGGCGTCCACCAGCTCGGTCTGGCCGTTTCCGTCCACACCGGCGATGCCCAGCACCTCCCCGGCGTGCAGGGAGAAGCTGATATCCTGCAGTCCGGCGGAGAACTGGGTGCGCTCCGTACACAGGTGCTCCACCCGCAGGATCTCCGTGCCCTTTTCCGCCGCCGCCGGATAGCCGCTGAGGGACACCTCGCGTCCCACCATCATCTGCACCAGCTGCTCCGGCGAGGCCTCCGATGCCGGCATGGTGCCGATGAGCCGTCCCAGCCGCAGCACCGATATCTCGTCGGCAATGTCCATGACCTCCTCCAGCTTGTGGCTGATGAAGATGATGGTCTTGCCCATTTTTTTCAATGTCCGGATGTTTTCGCAGAGCTGCTGCGTCTCCTGCGGCGTCAGGACGGCGGTGGGCTCGTCCAGAATGACATACTCCGCGTCACGCATCAGCACCTTCAGGATCTCGATGCGCTGCTGCTCGCCCACCGTCATGCTGCCCACGGTCTGCTCCGGGTTCAGCTGGATGCCGTATATGCGGCGCGTCTCCTCAATGTGGGCCAGCGCCGCCGCCTTGTCGATGGTGCAGCCCCGGCGGGTTGGCTCGGCGCCCATAATGGCGTTCTGCCAGACCTTCAGCGTGGGCACCAGCATGAAATGCTGATACACCATGCCGATACCGCAGGCGCGGGCGTCCTGCGGGCTGCGCAGCTGTACCGGCCGGCCGTCCAGACGGATCTCGCCCGCGGTGGGCTCCAGCGCGCCGCTGAGAATATTCATCAGGGTGGACTTTCCCGCACCGTTCTCGCCCACGATGGCGTGTACCGTGCCCTTTTTGAAGGTGATGTCCACATCCTGCAGTGCGAGCTTGCCAAGGAAGTCCTTGGTGATCCCGCTCATGGTGATTCCCTGCATATCCCTTGTCCTTTCATGCAAGGGCCTGCACCGCTGAGATGGTCGATCTGTACAGCGGTGCAGGCCCTGATGTCCCGGAACGCCCTTCCGCGAAGGGCGGCGGATCAATAGCTCATTACGTTGGTGACCTTCAGCTCACCGCTGACGATCTTGGCGGCCGCGTCGTTCACGGCGGTCATGATGTCGTCGGTCATGAACTCGCTGGCCACAACGCCCACGCCGTCATTGGCGCAGTTCAGGACGGTCATGCCGCTCATGGGCGTGCCGTTGATGCAGCTCTCGGTGAACAGGTACACGGCACGGTCGCCCTTGGTCAGGGCGCTGGTCAGCATGTTCTTGGGAGCCAGATGGGTCTGGTCGATGTTGACGCCGATGGCCCAGATGTTGTTCTCCACACAGGCCTCCACCATGCCCATGCCGCTGGCGCCGGCCGCGTGATAGCAGACGTCAGCGCCGTTGGCGATGCAGTCCAGCGTCAGGGTCTTGGCGGTGGCGGGATCGTTCCACGCGGAGGAATCGTTGCCGATGTACTTCACGATGACCTTGGCATCGGGCTTCACATAGTGGACGCCCTCCTCAAAGCCCACCTGGAACTTCTCAATGGTGGGGATCTGCATGCCGCCGATAAAGCCGATCACGTCGCTCTCGCTCTTCATGGCTGCGGCGATGCCCGCCAGGAAGGAGCACTCGTGGGTGGCGTAGGTGAAGGACGCCACGTTGTCAATATCGCTGACCTCGGTGTCCAGGATCATAAAGTGGACATCGGGATACTGGGGCGCGAAGGCGCGCAGGGCCTCCTCCATGTTGAAGGAGTCGCAGCAGATGACGTTGTAGCCGCCGGCCACCAGACCCTCCAGATAATCGTTGTATTTGGAGGAGTCGGTGCACTCCACATACTTCGTCTCCACGCCGAAGTCCTCGGCCACCTTCTTCAGACCCTCGTAGGCCTGATCGTTGATGGACTCATCGCCCAGAGAGCCCTCCAGCAGCAGACCGACCTTCACGGCCGGGGTGCCGGCAGGCTCATCGCCGCCGTCGGGCGTGTCATTGCCGGTGTTCTGGCTGCCGCAGGCCGCCAGCGCCAGCATCATGACCAATGCCAGCAGCATCGCAAAAATCTTCTTCATGTTTTCCTCCTCGTTTCTCTCATCTTTTCTGTTTTATATCCGCGGGATGCCGTCATCCCGTCGAATACACGTCCTTATGCCTGCCGGCAGATCTGGTACGCCACGTCCGCCGCAGAGGCGGCGTCCGGCGTATAGTAGTCCGCGCCGATGGCGTCGCAGTAGGACTGGGAGACAGGCGCGCCGCCAATCATTACCTTGTACTTGCTGCGGACGTTCCGCGCCTCCAGATAGGCGAGGATGTTCTTGATCTCGCCCATGGTGGTGGTCAGCAGAGCGGAGCAGCAGATGATGTCGGCATGGTTCTCCTCTGCCGCCTCCAGAAACTTCTCCGGCGACACGTCCACGCCCAGATCCACCACCCGCAGGCCCTTGCCCTCGATCATCATCTTCACCAGATTCTTGCCGATGTCGTGCATATCGCCCCGGACGGTGCCGATGACGGCGGTGCCCGCCGGCTCGATACCGCAGTCCGCCATGTAGGGCTTCAGCAGGGCCATGCCCATGTTCATGGCGCGGGCGGCCACCAGCACCTCCGGCACGAACACCTCGTTGTTCTTGAACTTCTCGCCGATGGCGCTCATGGCGGGCAGCATGCCCTCCCGCAGAATATCAGCGGCGGAAATACCCTCGTCCATGGCCGCCTGTATCGTCTCGCAGACCTTTTTGCCCCGTCCCTGTTGGATCAACTGGTCGATCTCCTGGATCCTGCTCATGTGCTATCCCTCAACCTTTCTGATAAGTCTATCCCGGTGTGTTGTATGCATCCCATTGTCATGACTTATTATCCCACATGGCACGCATGCCTGTCTTGTTTCTTTTTTGGACTATTCGTCTGATTTTTCGATTCCGTCTCCGCCGGGCCGCGTCACACGCCGTACCCCAGCCGGCGCAGACGTCCGCGCAGCGCCCGGATGTAGGACGCATCGCTGCCGCAGCAGCCGCCGATGTAGGTCACATCCGCGTCCAGCGCGGGCAGGCTGTCCTCCACGAAGATGTCCGCCGTGTACTCCACGGTGGTGCCGTCTCCCTGGGAAATGGGCTTCCCGGCGTTGGGCTTGAACATCAGCGGCAGATCGGTGTACTGCCGGAACGCGGCGATAACGGGTACCGCCCGCTCCGGGCCCAGCGAGCAGTTAAGCCCGACGGCCGTCAGCGGGAACTCCCGCATGCCCTCCACGAAGTCCTGCACGGAGTTGCCCATCATGGTCTTACCCACCTCCGTGAACGTCATCATGGCGGAGACGGGGATGCCGTGGCGCACGGCGGCCCGCGCCGCGATCTGCAGCATCCGCAGATCCATGAAGGTCTGCAGGAAGATGTGATCCGGCTTTTCCGCCGCGCCGGCGGAGATCTGCTGGTCGAACAGCTCGTAGGCCTCCTCCTCGCTGAGATCGCCGTAGGGCTCCAGCAGCACCGGCAGCGGCCCGATGGACAGCGCCGTTTCCGCCCGCCCGGCCAGCGCCTCCCGGGCCAGCCGCACACCGACGGAGACGATCTCCTCCACCGTGTAGTCCGTGCCCCGCAGCGCCATGCGGTTGGCGCCGAAGGTGTTGGCCAGTATGATCTGCGCCCCGGCGTCCAGATACTCCTGATGCAGCTCCTGCACGATCCGGGGATCTTCAAGATTGTACCGCCACACCGCCACCTTGTTGTCTGTCTTTGCCCACAGGCCGGTGCCCACGGCGCCGTCCAGCAGGACGAGCTTCTTATCGTTCATCGCAATACCTCACTTATTTTCGCCCTCTGCGCCCCGACGCAGGAAAATACAGCTTACATACGTCATGGTGCGGGGCCCGTGGTAGTAGACCGCGCCGCAGTCCTGACACACCTGACTGACCAGCAGGCCGTAGGCCTCCATGGACACCACCTGCTCCTCCGGGAAGCGGCAGGGCGCGTCGGGATAGGTGCATCTGGCGCAGCGGCGGCAGGTGCCCGCCCCCATGGGCAGCACGTTTTCCCGCCCGTACCGGTGGTACAGCGCCTGCGTCAGCTGCCGGAACCGCTCCTTGTGCCGCGCCTCCGCCTCCATCATGGCCTCGTAGTCGAAATCGTCGGCCATGGTGCCCACTGTCTCCACCAGCACACCCTGGTCGTAGTCCCACATCCGCCGGGTCATCTCCTCCAGCGAGGGACAGGCCGGCGGGCAGCACCAGCTTTTCCCGTAGCTGCTGCACCGGTCGGCGCGGCACATGTCCCGCACCTCCGGCCGGAACACCAGCTGCGCCGCCTGCAGCGGCGTCGTCTCCTCAAAGCCCGCGTCGCGGGCCAGTGTCAGCAGCTCCGTCATTCCGTCACCTCCGCCAGCAGCATGTCCTCTATAAATCGCTCCTGAAATACCGGGTCGGCGGCCAGCTCCACCACCCGTGCCGCCGCCGTGATGTCCGCCGCCTCCGTCTCAAACCGGCGGCTGCACAGCAGCAGGGCCGCACCGGCTGCCGCCGCGTTGCCCACGGGCAGGACGGACGGCGCCAGCGCCAACGGCAGCATGCCCACCGCGCCGGCGCTCTCCGGCGACAGCTTGCAGCCGAAGCCGCCGGCCAACCACACGGTCTTGACCTCCGACGCTCGGACGCCCGCCGTGTACAGCAGCGTGTCCACTCCGGCGCAGATGGCGCTCTTGGCCAGCTGGAACGCCCGGATATCCCGGCGCAGCAGGGCCGCGCTCCCGGACAGGGGCAGGCTGTCCTCCTCCATGAAGCCGCTGTCCTCCACCAGCTCCAGCCGCCGCAGGGCAGCTACCGCGTCCAGAAGACCGGAGCCGCACAGGCTGCGCGCCTCGCCGCCGCCGATGACGTGGACGTGCAGCGCGCCGTCCTCCGCTGTCACCGCGTCGATGGCTCCCGGTACCGCGCCGCTGCCGCAGGAGATGCCCACGCCCTCAAAGGCGGGGCCCGCCGCCGTGGCGCAGCAGTGGATGGTGCCGCCGGACAGCAGCGCCATCTCGCCGTTGGTGCCCACATCCGCCAGCAGAGCGGGGCCCTCTGCCTGCAAAGCGCCGCAGGCCAGCAGTCCGCAGGTGATGTCCGCGCCCACATAGGCGGAGATGCAGGGCGGCAGGTATACCCGGCAGTCCGGGGCCCAGTGCAGCCCCAGCGCCGCCGCCGGGAGGTATTCCCCGAAGCGGTGCCGCGCCTGAAACGGCGCAAGGGCGATGTCATGTACGTCCAGCTCCCGCAGCAGGTACAGCATGGCGGTGTTGCCGGTGATGACCGCGCCGCCGATGTCCGTTACGGGCCGTCCCACCTGCCGGCACAGCCCCTCCGCCAGCTCCGCGAGACACGCCGTCATGCACCGGCGCAGCTCGCCGCCGCGCCCCGCCAGCGATGCATCCAGCCGGGACACCACGTCGGCGCCCAGCCGCTCCTGCGGATTTTTGCAGGACATCACGCCCAGCTGTCTCCGGCCGTCCAGATCCCACAGATAGGCGGCCACGGTGGTAGTGCCGATGTCCACGCTGAGCCCCAGCCCTGCGGCCCACGGCGCCCATTCCAGCCGCTGCAGCGGCAGACCTGTCTCCACCAGCATACGGCCCTCCTGCGGCAGCTCAATGTCCGCGTCGGGGCCGCAGATCTGCGCCATGCAGGCCAGACGCATCCCGGCGTCCAGCTCCGCCGCCGTCAGGTGCCTTCGCTCCTCCGGCGCGGCGGGGGACAGAGCGCCGTGGGCCAGCACCCGGCACTTGCCGCAGCGCCCCTGCCCGCCGCAGGGACGGTCGGGATGCAGCCCCGCCTGCTCCAGCAGCCGGGACACGGATACCCGTACGCCGTCCCATGTCAGCTCTGCTGTCCGTTCGCCGTTGGTGATCCGTATCATGCCAGCCAGTCCTCCCCTCTCTCTATGGCGGCGCAGGCGTCCAGCGCCACCTGTATGGAGGCTGCCTCACCCCGCGCCGCCGCCTCCGCGCCGCCGCTGTACGCGCCGATGCCGCCCAGCGTATCGCCGCCCCACGGCACCACGGTGTTCAGGATGCTCATGGCCCGCAGGCCCCGCAGACGGGCCACGGCCAGCAGAGCCGCCGTCTCCATGTCGGAGCCCAGCACGCCCCGGCCGCTCCAGAGACGGTTCACGTCCTCCTGCCCGTCGATGTAAAAGCTGTCGTGGCTGCGCACCAGTCCGATATGGGCCTTCAGCCCCCGCCGCCGTGCGCTTCGGGCGCACAGCGCCAGCAGCGCCGCGTCGGACACCGCCGGGTATCCCTCCGGCACATAGGCCCGGGAGGTACCCTCGTCGCGGACGGCGGCCTGCACCAGAAGCAGCTCTCCCACGGCGATGCCGCTCTGCAAAGCGCCGCAGGAGCCGATGCGGAGCAGGCTCTCCACGCCGATGCGGCGCAGCTCCTCCACGGCGATGGCCGTGGAGGGCCCGCCCATGCCCGTGGACATGGCCAGCACCGGCACGCCCCGCCACGTTCCGCTGATGCTGCGGTACTCCCGGTGGCTGCCGTGGTCACACACGTCGTCCAGATATGCGGCGATCCGCTCCACCCGCGCCGGATCACCCGGCAGGATGGCGCAGCGGATACCCAGACCCTCGTTCAGATGGATATGTGGCTGCATACGGTCGTCCTCCTTCGCACCCTGCCGCCCTTGACATTCCCGGGCAGGGTTGATATGATTAAAAACACTGTAATATAGCGAGCTTTCTTTCCTGTTTTTGTGAGGTTTGCCATGAAAGAAGAAAATGCGGCGCTGTGCCGCGCCCTGTCCTCCCTGACCGGCGTCAGCGTCAGCCCCATCTACCCGGATTCGCCGGAGCAGTTCTATGACGAGGCCTGTGCCGCCCGCTTCTGCCGGGAGTGTCCCTACCAGCAGAAGAACGAGTTCAACACCCACCTGTATGGCCTCAGCGAGGCCTATCGCTGGGACGGACATTTCATCTACTACTGTCCCAAGGCCATGGTGTTCGTGGCCGCCGCCATTCTGGACGGCTCCGGCAGTCTGGGCGGCGGCATGATCGCCGGGCCCATCGTCATGGGTGATATTCAGGATATCACATGTTACACCGAATATCCATACTCACGCAGCGCCATTGAGCAGCTTCCCCGCATGACCACGCTGCAGGTGCGCCAGCTGGCGCTGCTGCTGTCGGCCTCCGCCAGCAGCCTGCACCACAGCAGCTTCGAGCAGAAGCGCAGCTACGACCAGCAGCAGTTCCTCAACGCCATCTACGACATGCGCAGCAAGTACATGGACGAGAAGGAGCATTACGACTACATCCTGTCCGCGGAGAACCAGCTGTGCGAGCTTATCAGAAAGCAGGATCGCGCCGGCTCGCAGGATCTGCTGAACCGGCTGCTGGGCCACATTTTCTTCTACCACGCCGGGAACATCTCCGACATCAAGGCCCGGACGCTGGAGCTGATCGTCATTATCTCCCGCTCCGTCATCTCCTCCGGTGCAGACGTGGGCGACATTTTCCGCTACAGCGCCGCCTACATGCAGGAGATCGACCACTGCGACTCCGTCGACCAGCTGAGCCGTTGGCTCTCGGCGGTCATTGAGCAGTTCATCGCCGTCTCCTTCGACTACGCGGACATCCGCCACTCCGACATCGTGTTCAAGACCATGGACTATATCCGCAGCAACTGCCTGCGCCGCATCACGCTGGAGGAGATCGCCGGGGAGGTCTATCTCAGCAAGTCCTACCTCAGCAGTATCTTCAAGCAGGAGACGGGCATGAGCATCACGGACTACATCAATCAGGCCCGCGTCAACCACAGCAAGAAGCTGCTGACCGCCACCGCCATGCCGCTGATCGACATTGCCAACGAGTGCTGCTTCGGCGACCAGAGCTACTTCTCCCGCGTGTTCAAGAAGTATCAGGGCGTCTCGCCCAAAAAGTACCGGGACGACCTGTCCCAGCGCTCCTGAACAGCCGCCTGCGGGCGGCTGTTTTTCATGGCAGGAGCTGCCGTATCCGCCGCCGGTCAAGGCCGCGCCCGATGATGTTCAGGCCCTCCGGCCCGTCCGCCGCCGGCTGCACCGACAGGGCGTCCGGCGTGCCGTTCACCTGCCACAGCGCGCCCTCCATCCGGACGGTGCCCTTAATGCGCAGGATCTGCCCCGCCTCGCCCCGCAGCAGCGCCTGCAGGCTGCGGCGCAGCGCCGCTTCCGACGGCACGCGCCGCGCCGCGAAGCTGGTGCTTTGGAACATATTGGTGTGGTCGAACCGCCGCCGCGTATGGGGCCGTATCACGGTGCCCGCCCGCTGCAGCGCCGGGAACCAGAGATCCGGCTCCAGCTCCGTCCACGGCGCGGTATACAGCAGCGGCGCCGGCTCCAGCATCCGCCGCACCTCCTCCGCCGCCCGGCGGCGCTCCAGCGCGGAGATGTACTGGGTCTTGCTGAGCAGCAGGCTCCCGGCGTGGACGATCTCGCTGTCCAGCACCGCCCGATCCTCGCCGTTCATCAGCGGCAGCATGGCCGGGTCGATGATGCCGCACCACATCCCCGGCTCCACCGGGCAGCCGGGACTGCGGAGAATGTCCAGCAGGTCGTCGCCGCAGAACAGGCCGGAGGGCTCCAGAATGATGCGCTCCACCTGCCCGGCCAGCTCCCACAGCAGCTCCCGCAGCGTCACCTTCAGCGTGCAGCACACGCAGCCGCCGGAGATATCCCGTACCGCCGCGCCGCTGCCGCGGAGAACGGCGCCGTCCACACCGGCGGCACCGAACTCGTTCTCGATGATGCAGCTGGTGACGCCCTTACCCGTCAGCCAGCGGTGGTATGTTTGCAGAAACGTGGTCTTTCCCGCGCCCAGGAACCCCGTTACCACATCCAGCTTCGTCATTTCCGGTACGCGCCGTAGGTCTTGGCGATGTCGATCATCCGCTGCGCCCGGTCGAAGGTGGCGTTGGCGGGGTACTCGCATCCTGTGGCCAGCATGAAGCCGCCGCCGCCGGCCATGGCGTCGATCTGGCTGCGGCACTGCTCATCCCACTCCTCGTCGGTGCCGATGACGGCATTGGCCGGCGTCACCGCGCCGATGAGCGCCACCCTGTCTCCGTACTTGGCCTTGCACTCGGCGTAGTCCGCGCAGTCGTCCGGCGGATACAGGAACGAGATGGCCACCGGGTCGACTGCCTCGATCTGGGCGTCGAAATAGATGCGCTGGCCGCAGTTGTGGATCATGTTCATGCAGCCGTGCTGCCGCACCGTCTCCGCCAGCATCCGCATGGGCTCGGCCTCCATGTCCCGCCACATGTCCTTGCTCATGATGGAGCCGCTGGCGAACAGCGTGTCCCACATGATGGCGTCCACGCCTGTGTCGCACAGCGCGCCCACATAGTCCGCCAGCGTCTCCGCCACCTGCCATGTGGCGGCCTTGACGGCGTCGGGATCGTCGTACAGATCCATGTACAGATCCTGCTGGTTGCGCAGCATGGACAGCGTACCCAGCGGGCCGAACACAAAGGCCACAATGGGCATCCGGCCCTTCTTGGCCTCCACCAGACGGCGGCATACGTCGATGTGCATCATCATCCGCCTGCTGGTGCGGTAGTCCACCTTTTTGATCTTGGCGTAGTCCTCGATCTCCCGGATCACCGGATCGCTGTAATCCGGATGAGGCGCCTCGTTCTCCGGAAAGATCAGCTTCTGCCCCCAGGCGTCGCACTCAATGGACAGGTCGATAAGCGTCACCAGGCAGTCCAGATCGAACAGCTCCGCCGTTTTCAGAAAGCCTGCCGCGCACGTCTCCGCGTCGGTGGCCCATTTTTCATAGGTGGCGTCCACCAGCTTCCGGTTGATGCCGCACAGAATGGGGTACACCGGTACATGATCGGCCTCCTGATGGCTCAGGGCGGCCGCTACACGCTGAAAAGAAGTCATATCATATCCGCCTTTCCCGATACGCGGTACTGCGCATCGTATCGTTTCATGGCACTATTGTAGCCTGCGAGGGATGGGGGCTTCTATGAAAATCCCCCGATAATTTGTACTTTTTTGCGCTCCTCCGCCGCCGGCTCCACGTTCTCGGAGTATTACGGCGTCAACGGCAATATCGGCCGGGCCATCATGATCATCGCCTCGCTGGCCACGGTGCTGCTGGGCCTGAACAAGCTGGTGCAGATCATCGGCTATATCTCTCCGGTGCTGCTGCTGGAGCAGGGCTACGAAGTCCACATCACCTATCGCCGTTCCGCCGGCAAGGCCGAGGAGCTGATGGCAGCCAATCCCGGCCGCCTGTTCGCCCACAAGCTGGATCAGGGCAAGATCGAGGAAATCGAGAACGCGGACTTCCTTGTTGAGAACGAGTGGTACGGCGTGATCTTCAACGCCGCGCTGGGCTCCGGCACCGTCAAGGAATACGCCGATCAGGGCGACCCCCTGAAGGCCGCCAACGACGTGGCTCTGATGACCGTCAACGCCCTCGGACCCCTGTGGATCTACAAGAAGATGGAGCCCGTGCTGCAGGCCAAGACCGAAAAGACCAAGCTGATCTTCATCTCCTCCGTGGGCGGCGGCATCGCCCGCTTCCCCAAGTTCACCCTCAGCGACGGCATGAGCAAGTGCGCCGTGGCGTATCTGGCCAAGCAGCTGGCCGCCGAGAACACCCGCACCCTTATCGACGTGTTTTGCATCAGCCCCGGCGCTATCGAGACGCCCATGTTCTACTCCAGCACCCTGAAAAACATGTCCCCCGAGGAGCGCAAGGCCTTTGATGCCGCGCAGGCCAAGAAGCGCCTGATCCAGCCCTCCGAGATTGCCTTCTGGCTGGGCGAGCTGCTGCGTGACGAGTCCACTCTGTTCCATGGTGCCAACATTGACGCCACCATGTGTCTGGGCACCCGTCCCGGCATCCAGACGGAGGCCGGTTTAGAGCACAACTGAGCGAGGTGCGCCATGCTTGAGTATCTGTCCGAACGGGGCAAGAAATGGGTGCGCACCCTGCCCCCGCTGGTAAAAGCGCATTTTGACAACTTCTACAACATGTACGACAAGGACACCAACCCCGGCGGCCTTATCAACATGGGCACGGCAGAGAGTCACCTTGTGAACAGGGAGGTCTGCGACCTGCTGCGCAAAGCAGCCGACCGCATGGATCTCACCGGCTACAACCTGCACTACAACAAGTTCGAGGGCAGCGACGAGTTCCGCTCCGCCATCGCCGCCCACTGGCAGAAGGTGATCTTCGGCGCGGACAGCGACGTGGTGCTGACCAAGGACAATGTGGCCACCTGCGCCGGCTGCACCGTAGCGCTGGAGACACTGGCCACTCTGCTGGCCGAGCCGGGCGATGTGTTCCTCATCCCCGCGCCCTACTACTCCAGCTTCGTGGACGACATCAACGAGCGCGCCGGCGTCATCGCCGTGGGCGTGCCCTGCGACGAGACGCTGGACAGAAACGCCTTCGAGGCTGCCTATGAAAGGGTGACGGCGGAGGGCAGGCGCGTCCGTGCCGTGCTGTTCTCCTCCCATACCCAGTCCCTGCTGAGGGCGTTGCTGCAGTCCCCGGAGCTGGAGGGCGTTATGGATCTGTCCCGCCAACGGCTCAAGACCGCCTACGAGATCATGACCAAGGGCCTTGCGGACATCGGCGTGCCCACCATGAAGGCACAGGCCGGCATCTTCATCATGGCCGACTTCTCCGCCTACATGGACAAGCAGGAGTTTGCCGAGGAGCATGTGCTGTGGCAGAAGATCTACAACGACCTGATGATCAACGTGTCCCCCGGTCAGCTGTTCGGCTGTGACAGACCCGGCTGGTTCAGAATGTGCTACGCCTTCGAGGAGGACACCGTTAAGGAGGCGTGCCGCCGTCTGGCCACGCTGAAAAAGTAGTCGCGGCGTTATTCCCCTCCCTCAAGGCGGGTACTTCCCCGTCTTGCCAAACGCCCGCATATCGGTATGATACGCAGTTTGCGGTTCCTATTTTGAACGCAAAAAAAAGCCATAGACCACTATACTGTCTACGGCGGGACGCTCTTAATCCGCAATGATGCAGATGGGAAATCGTATTTGTACGACCTCCTTGATGTAGAAAAAAAGAAGGTAACCAGCAAAACTTCCTTCTCTGCGGAAACGCATTCGGAAGTAACCTCGCCAAGACCTTCTGATACCGGTATACTCACCGATGGCGAGAATGTCAAGCCGCAGTTTTCACTGAAAGCGCCTGTGGAGGCGGAGAAAAAAGGCCATGTAAAATCTGCAAAGGAGTTTTTCGGGGAGACGAACAACTGGAACGAAACCGGATACATTACCACGGACGGCACGAAGCTGGACTTCTCCGGCCGACATGAGGGCGCACCCGGCGGGCAAACTGGGCGAAGGGGCGACGGCCGTGTCCGGAGCGGAGCTGTGTGAGCGGCTATTTCAATCCACGCCCCCCGCGAGGGGGGCGACGTAAGGCGCTGGGCTTCGGCGCGGACGTGTACTGGATTTCAATCCACGCCCCCCGCGAGGGGGGCGACAATATGATAACCGCAAGATGGCTATGACCAATGACATTTCAATCCACGCCCCCCGCGAGGGGGGCGACGACCGAATCATGTCGGCAAAAGCCATGATCGACCTATTTCAATCCACGCCCCCCGCGAGGGGGGCGACCAAAAGTCCTCGGTGGCGTATTTGCAAAGGTGGTATTTCAATCCACGCCCCCCGCGAGGGGGGCGACATAAACTCCACGCAGGGTATCGCCACGCTGTTGCCATTTCAATCCACGCCCCCCGCGAGGGGGGCGACAGTACATGGTGCGCATCGAATCCGCCTCCACCTTTATTTCAATCCACGCCCCCCGCGAGGGGGGCGACGCTGCTGTTTTCGTAACACAACATCAGCTCGCTATTTCAATCCACGCCCCCCGCGAGGGGGCGACAGCAAAGATGCACAGTTTTACCTGCGGATCTTTGACAAACAAGTAGAACTTTTGCGTTTTTTGGGAAAAATACGGGGTGGTTGCCTGAGAAACCCGGAGAAAGACCGGCGTTTTCTCGGGAAAAGCCTTGCGAACCTCCCGGAAATCTCTGGTCACTTGGACTTCGCGGGGGGCGGGAAGGCGCGTCCCGGATACCCGTGCGCCGTACCACTGCCGCGCCGGGCGGCGTGTGTCAGAGGATCAGGGGATCCTCCGGCAGATAGGTGCTCTTCGTACCGAAATGCTCCACTTTTTTCTCATATTGCTTCCCCAGATAGTAAAAGCGCAGACTGTCTTTCTCAGGATCCATGATGGACAGGAGCTGCGCCTGCAGGCGGCGGCACTGCCCTGCGTCCAGCAGGCACTCAAACACGGAATTTTGCACCCGCTGTCCATAGTCCACGCACTTTTTAGCGATCTGCCGCAGGCGCTTGCGCCCGGCGGCGTCCTCGGTGTTTACATCGTATGTGATCAGCACCAGCATAGCATCACTTCCATAAAAACGGCGGATAGCCGTCCAAGTCGCCGCGGAGGCAGCGAGCCAGCAGTAGCGCCTGCGCATAGGGGATCATACCCCAACTCAGCTTTTCCCCCAGATAGGGGTGGGTCAGCGTGTCCTGCTTCCGCTCCTGCCAGGTCTTCAGGAATTTCCGGCGGCCGTCATCGGACAGCCGCACCGCACCACTGTCCTGCATCTGAAAGTCCTCCGGGCGCAGTATTCGATTGTTCACGAGGGTCAGCACGAAGCGGTCTGCCATGCAGGGGCGCAGCTCCTCCATCAGATCCAGCGCCAACGACTGCCGTCCCGGCCGGTCGCGGTGGAGGAAGCCTGCATAGCTGTCCAATCCGACGCTTTCCAAGGCGCTGGCACAGTCGTGTGCCAGCAGACTGTAGGCGAAGGACAGCATGGCGTTTACCCGATCCAGCGGCGGCCGACGGCTTCGTCCGTGGAAGAAGAATGCCTCCTTCCGGCTCAGGAGCATATGATCGAGGACGTCGAAATACGCGGTGGCAGCAGCGCCCTCTATTCCCCGCAGGGAGTCCAAGTCAGCGGCAGCCAGCACCTGCGGCAGCATAGCCCGGAGGTTGGCAGCGGCTTTTTCCAATCCGCAGTCCGCCACGCGGGGCGCGTGATCCCGCAGGGTGCGCTGGATGCTGGCGGCACCGTTGCTCAGCTTGCCGAAGATCATGGTGCGGGCTATCTCACAGCTGCGAGCGGGGTCGTCAGCGATACGGTACTGCTCACGACGGAGCAGTACGTTGCCGCTGCTCTCGCCGCAGGTGCGGGCAAGGAAACGTCCGTGCGGGGAGCAGAAGGCCAGACCGATCCCGGCCTCCGCACATTTGCCCATCAGCGCAGGGGAGGCACCGGCGTAGGAGAAGCTGACGATGGCTTGCAGCGTGTGCAGCGGGTAGCGGGCGACGACGGTCTTGTCTCGGTTTGCCAGCACATTTTCCCCCTCCAGCGAGAGGTAAATGTCCTCGGAGGTGACAAATAGCGTGTTGAGAAGCTGCTTCATGGTGATTCCTCCATGGCCGCCCGGAGATACGCGGAGACGGCTCTGCTTTTCATCAGCTTGGGCAGGCACAGCTCCTTCAAGGAGCAGGCATTGCAGGATTTGGTGGGCTTGACCTTGGGGGTATAGCCCCGACGGTACAGCTCGTGCATTTCCGCCAGCAGCTCCCGCACCCCTGCGCGCAGCTCCGGGGTGAAGGAAACCCTCTCTCGCCGGCGGATCTCCCCGTAATAGAGTGCGCCCTCAGGGATATCGCAGCAGAGCATGGACTCCAGGCACATGGCCTGCGCGCATAGCTGCAGGGTGTCGCCAGTGTCCTCGCGGGGGCGGCCCCGCTTGTACTCCACCGGGTACGGCTGCCACAGTCCCTCTTTCCCGGAGAGGGGGATCCCGACGGAGCCCCGGTGGTATTCCAGTACGTCGCACTGTCCGGATACACCCAGCTCCGCGGAATAGACGCTGACGCCACGCGTAATGAAGCGGTCGCCCCGCCGCTCCTGAAGGTCCGTGTCGTGGGCGTTTTCGTGGAGGATCGCGCCGTCAATGGTGCGGTAGTTTTCCGCCCACTGGTGCTCGATGTGGATCAGCGCCCACCGCCGCCTGCAAAACCGGAAATGCTGTAAGCCGGAGAGCTGTAGGAAGTCCTCCTCATTATACGCCATTGATCACCTCCGGCTCCAGATCCGGCAGCGCCTCCAGCGAAATCACATAGTCGTCTGCGGAGGTGGGGATGGTACCCGCGTCCCGCAGCGCGACCTTGACGGAGCGGTGGACCTTTGCGGAGGAGTACTGCCCATCCTTGCAGCTGTGCCGCCACCAGAACAGCTTCACCACCTCCATGGAGCCGTCGGGCCGTGCGGAGGAGGCATCGTTCACAAAGAGGGTGCGCAGACATTCCTTGACCGTGTCGGCGTCCTCCTCGGAGAAGCCGGTCTTTTCCGCCAGCTGGACATTGATGGAGCCCTTGATCTCGTACAGGCCGAAGCGGACAAAGTGCTTCATGCCCATGGTGTCGGAGGCGCGGTTCTCACCCTTTTCCTTCTTCTCACCATTCACGCTCTTGGTGATCTGGAGGGACTCGATCTCCACGGGGGACAGGCTGGACGCCTGATGGATAGAGACGGGGCCGCGCACACCGCAGGAGAAGCCCTTGGCATCCTTGAAGGCGAAGACCTGCCCGAAGGCGCGCACATCCAGCCATGTCTCGCAGGCGTGCCGGGCATATTCCTCCCGATCCTTGATGCCCTTCATAGCGGCGGAGGCCCGCTCGCTGAGGCTGCCGCAGCCGTCGCTGCACCGATCCTCCGACTGAACGAAGATGGGCTTGCCCAGATCCTGCATTCGATTGCGGATCTTGCGCTTGATGCACACGTCGGAGATCTCACCAAAGCCGTTCAGGTCGGTGCGGGGGCGATTGCCGTTCTGGGGGTCACCGTTGCTGTTGGCGCGGGTCACGGAGACCAGTGCCACAAAATCGATCTTGTTTTGCAAGCTGCTCATTTATTCTTCCTCCTGACTGTTTTCGGTCTTACCGGATGTGTACAGCGCACTGCGCTGCAGATAGTACCCAAAGAGATAGGTGTCCTTCAGGGCCTCCTCCTGTTCCGCCTGCGGGAAGGAGGAGATTTCCTGGATGATCTGCTCGATGATGCGGTCGTATTTTGTTCTGGCGCCGGGCTTGAGTTTGGGGTAGTACGCCTTTTTCAACTGCTCCCAGATGATCCGGCTGGCGTAGAGCGGACGCTTTGCGAACACGGACTGCATCCGGATCGCGTTGGGCTCTCGCTGTTCATTGGGGTCATAGGTGTCTCGCTCAAGTTTTTCAAACACGGCCAGAAGCCGTCCATATTGATAGCTGATGTCCTTCTTCTGCGGTTCCAGTGCCATGCCCCATTCCTCCTTGTACCAATCATATTTGTATTTCCGAAGCACCGCGCAGGCGGTGAACAATACCGTTTCCCGCAGGGCGGCGTCCATGATCTGCAGGTTGGACGCCTTGGCCGCCGCAGCGCGGGCGATATCCGCCGGCATTTTGCCCCGGTCCACCCGGCAGGAGAGCAGCCGCTGTACCTGCTGGCGCATGACGCGCTCGTCCGTTTCCAGCTTTGTCTGCTTGCCGGAGACGCGCACCGTGCCGAAGGCGCAGTCCGCGATCTGCGAAAGCGAGGGCGACTGTATGCCGAAGGAGGAATGCTCCCAGCAGCAAAGTGCATCCCAGTTGTGCAGGCGCTCCAGAAAATCAGAGACCGGAAGCTCGCTGTAATAGGTGAGGGAAAGACGTCCGGATGTGGCGGCGTCAAAGGCGGCCACTACGGCGCCGGCGTCCCGCGGGATCGTCTCCTGCCAGCCCCGGAGCGTTTCCGACAACGCCTTTCGATAGTCGGAGTATTTTATCTGCTTGGCGGCGCCCCGCCGCAGGAAGGCGGCCTGCGGTTTGGGGATCTCAATGCCCTGCGGATTCCAGCACAGGAAGGTGCGCCCGCCGATGAAGACGCCTTGGGTCGCCGCCAACCAGTGCAGCGCGCTGTGGATCTTCTGCGATGCCTCGTAGCTCATGGTCGCGGCCTGCGAATCGTCTGTGAAGCGGCCCCGATAGGTAAAGCCGCTGGTGTCGTTGGCGGAGATCAGCTTGGCATTGGCATACAGGTTGATGATTTTTTTCGGATGCTGGCTGGCGGGCGGGGCGTTTTTACCGGTAACCATGCAAAACGCGGGCTTCTCAGATCTTGTGGATGCATAGTAGTCGATGAAGGCTTGGAAGAGGCTCTGATCCTGCCAGCAGGCAGGCGTTTCATTTTCCACACCTGTCTCTACGCGCCAGCGGACCACCTGTTTTTCCTTGGTGGGTAGCCCCTTTTCATTCAGGGAGATCACACCCCGCTGCGCCAGGTCTTCAACGATTGTCCCCCTCTCCACATAGCGGGCGATGGCGGAGAGCTTGGGGTGGCCATAGGGGGAATCCTCCCAGCGGTGCAGTTGTGTCAGGTAGCTTTCGTATTTTGCGGGATACAGCGCAGAGAGAAATCGTATCTGATCGCACAAGGGGTGCGCGCAGGTGGTGTCGCCCGTTCTTCCCGAGGAGCTCTCCGTCACAGGGATGATCGTGGCGGCCTGCTCCGTCTCGACGGAGCGGGCGTCCAGCAGATGACCGTCCGCGTCCAGAGTGAGCTCCAGCTCTGCGTTTACGATTTGGTGCGAAACAGGAACCAGCGGCTCCTTCGCCTTGCCGTAGATACCGGCGTATTGCGACTCCATGGCACAGTAGGTGTCATAGGCTTGCTGCATCAGTCCCATTTACTCCACCTCCCCAAATTCCCGCAGACCGATAAAATTGCCCTCGTCGGTGGAAAAGCTCTTCATAGGCATCTCCCGCAGAGGCTTCTGCCCCGGACAATCCTCCGGCGGGAGAAAGTGAATGACGCCGTTTTTCATGACCGGGTACCAAAACCGGGCAGTCATCCGTCCGCGGGTCTCCTCCGAGTAGGCCTCGTCCGGGTAGGTGATGCCGTGGTACATCAGCCCGAAGCCCAGCTCCGGCAGATCGTCGTAGGCGCCTGCGCCGTTTCCGAATACGCAGGGCTCTACATAGCCCTGACATTCCCGGGTACCCAGAAAAATATCACGCCGCCCGCCCTTTTCGATCATTCGGCGGGCAATGCAGTGGTGTTTGTTCTCATTTCGGTCGCCGCACAGCTCCGGACGGTTGTCGTTCCAGTCGAAGCAGGCCCGCACCTGATAGCGGCAGTTCTTCAGATAGGTGTAATAGGCCAGATCGTTCTTGCCTTCGCCGTATTTGATGGGGCGGATGCCCTTCACCTCGGTCTGGATGGGGTTCATGACCCGCACGTCCAGGATCCGCCAGATGAAGGTGGGCTTCCAGTATACAGAGGATAAAATGCCCTTCAGTGCCTCATACGTGGGTACCTGATAGCTGCACTTTTCACCGCCCAGACGCATGAGAGGGTCGGAGAAGAGGGCGTAATCACCGTATACCTCAAATTCTACGATGTTGGGATGTTCTGTTTTCAATCGCTACACCTCCTGAAAATCACGGGTACCGGCCTCCAGGGAAAAACCGGTATGTTCGTTATAAAAGCCATCGGACAACAGCAGTATGCCGCCGTCGAACAGTGAGGTCACGGCGCCGAGGCTTTCAAGCCGCTCCAGCTGATAGCGGTAGACGCTGACGCAGTAGCCCTTTGCCCCGTCAATGCAGCCGCGAATGACCGCCCAATCCTTCTGCCCGTAGACCTGAGCGGCGTTTCGCAGCGTGTTTTGCAGCTCGCGCCCTCTTCCGTAGGGTACGAGCAGGGCGCTGGTGTCCTCGTCGAACACCTGAAAAAGGCCGCCTGCCAGACGGAACGCCTGCCGCAGAAGGTAGCGCTCCGCCTGCGCGCAGTTGGCGTCTGCATACCGGGGGTTGTCCGCCAGCAGATGATAGAGGGAGCCGTGCGCCTGGGTTTGGTCGTCCTGGAAGCCGGGCTCCATCTCTGCGTATAGCCGGCGATAGTAGAACCGGATGGCCTCCTCGGAGGACAGATCGTGCCGGAAAGCCTCCGGCGTTTTGGAAAAGGCGGTCAGCAGCGCGGTGGTGGCGTTCTGTCCGCGCACGATGTCGTCCAGACCACGCAGCCGCTCGTCGGTACACCGGATGAGGCGGACGGGGGCGGGCTTCTTTTGCTCGGCGTGCCGGTTGCACCGCCCTGCCGCCTGCACGACACTGTCCATTCCGGCGGAGAAGCGGATCACCCGCTGGAAGGAGATGTCCACACCGGCCTCGATCACCTGCGTGGAGACGCAGACGACCCTTTGCCTGTCGGCGGAGGGCTTGTCCAGCGCGGACTGTAAGGCTTGCAGAGTCTCCCTGCGGTGCTGCATGCACATGGCGGCGGACAGATGGAAGCACCGGCAATTCTCGGCTTGCAGCGACTCGAACAGGAACGCCGCCTCCTTTTTCGTGTTGCACACCACCAGCAGACTGTCGCACGACGACAGTACCTCCGTGACGATCTGCGGGAACTCCTCCAGCTTGGCACATCCGGCATTTTGGATGTCGGTGCGCTTAAAGACGTCCCACAGTGCCTTTTGCTGCGGAACCAGATCGACGGGCTGGCGGTGCAGGGGATGGTCGGCTGCCTCCAGACAGGGCTGGGTGGCGGAGCACAGAACAATAGTGGCGCCGCAGACCTCGGACAGGAAGTTGACCGCCAAATTGAACAGCGTCAGCATTTTGCCGGGAACGGTCTGCACCTCGTCGATCACGATGACGCTGCCGCACAGCGCGTGAAATCTGCGGATGGCGCTGGTCCTTCCGCTGAAGCAGGTATTCAGCAGCTGCACCAGCGTGGTGATAATGATCGGCGCCGACCAGGAGACGGTGAGCAGCTCCAGCTCCTGTAAGCGCTCCGGCGTCTCCTTCGGCTCGGCAAGGTTGGAGTGATGCTCCAGTATCAAAGCGTCGTCCACTATGTAATCGCGGATGACCTGGGCATTTTGATCCAGGATCGACAGCAGCGGTGCGGTGAAGATAATTCGAGAGCAGTTCCACTTTGCCGCGTGGGTCAATGCGAAGCGGAGACTGGCCAGCGTTTTTCCGCCGCCGGTGGGAACATTCAGGCGGTAGACACCTCCGGGCCGGGCGGCACCGGCGGCACAGGTGTCGGAGATGGTGTGGCGCGCCAGATCAATGGGCGTTTTTCGCGGGAATGCCGCCAGCTTCTTCTCCATAAACGCCAGCCGTTCTGTCCAGATTGGCCGCATATCCTCTGGGAACACGGGCGGTTCTATCCCATCCATAAAAGCGGCGGTGTCCGTGCGATCCCCCTCGATCACGGCGGACAGGAGCATCCGAGCCAGAAGACCGATATAAAATGCGGTCTCCCGATCCGCCTCATTGTCGTCCGCTTGGGTGGACAGAGCCGCCAGCCGATCCAGCATGGGGGTCATCTCCCGGACGGCGTCGCGGAACAGATGCTCCAGCTCCTCCTCGTCAGCAACCTCCGCCAAAAAGCCCTGTCGGGATTCATCGTAAAAGATCCCCTCCTTGGTCTGGCGATGAAAAAAACCGCTGTGCTGCTGGGGGTCGACGCAGTCAAACAGGCCGTGATGTGAGCCAACGGCAAAGGCCAGCAGCTCTGCGGTCACGTCGGAATAGGAGAACGTACCGCAGCCGCCGTGCCAACGATCCAGCAGAAGGCGCACGCCGGCGAAGGTATGGTTGACACTGCCACGGACGGCGTTCCCGCCGCTGACAGCCTCCGAAAGGTATTGCGCATACTCCTGTTTGTTTTTTCCGGCGTCGTGGAGCAGACCGACCAGATAGGCGCTTTTTTCCAGACCCAGTGGCCGCAGTGCGGTTGCGGCCAGCGCCGCCGTGTTCCGGCAATGCTCCTGGACGGTTTGCCGCTCTCCGGTTTCGCGGATATGGGCAGGATACATGGCGATCACATCCCGTCGTATATATTTTGCCGCGCATATGTTGATGCTTTAACCATACCACACGCAAGAGATGTTGTAAATATGCATAGCAAAAAAATGGGTGCGCCAACTGAATTTGTGGATTTTGCCATACTGTGCGGGTCGGGTATTCCCGTGGATTGAAAGAGTAAAAAGGAGAAGCTGCGCAAGGCCTGGCAGGGGAACATCCCCTGCCGCGCCCTGCGCAGCTTTTCGCCCAACGCGGCTATGTAGCTGCTATACACCAGATACGCCGCCTCCATGGTGTATCGTCTTTGCTTGTGGGCTCTTAGACTTTTATTATGACTCGCCATATTAAGAAAACGAGTTTTGCCATTTCCTAAATGTGTGCTCATTGCTTGCTTTTTGCAACACAAGAAGAGGTGTGACTATCGGTCACACCTCTTCTTCCTTTAATACCTCAATAGACTTGACTCGCGGCAGTTTTCCGGTTTCGCTGGCCTCTTTCTTCGGCCTGCCCTCTGCTTGATTACGACTCTTTCAGCCACCGCTGGAATTCGCCCTCAGTGATGATACCCTCATCAC
>ERZ772875.182-NODE-182-length-75954-cov-7.615489_pt1 | contig 75954 bp, 58 predicted proteins | sample MGYA00580585_ERZ772875 | MGnify/ENA primary metagenome ERZ772875 (study PRJEB29015, sample SAMEA2737736) | human gut metagenome | biome: human gut; feature: human-associated habitat; material: faeces | place: China | collected 2012 ... | reverse complement strand
CTGCAAAGGATCATACCATGCGGCGGGCCCGGCTGCACACACCGGCAGACAGCGGCAGAATACCCTGGCGGGAGAAAAAACCTGGCGGACAGACACAGGCCCCGTCCGTCCTTACTTCAGGTTTTCCTTATACCAATCGATTGCCAGCTTGATTCCTGATGCAAAGTCATAGTCCGGGTCATAACCCAGATTTTCTCTTGCTTTCGTGATATCCGCATTGGAATCCCGGACATCCCCTCTTCTCGGAGGCCCGAAATTAGGCTCCATTTCCTTACCCAGCGCTTTGCACAGATCATAATAAATATCTATAAGAAATTCTCTTCCGCCGGAACCGATATTATAGGCTTCTCCGGCAGCTTCTCCGGAAGCCAGACAGGCTTTCAGGTTCGCTTCAATAACGTTGTCGATATAGGTAAAGTCACGGGACTGCTTTCCGTCCCCGTTGATGGTGGGAACCTCATCATGAAGCAGCTGCTTTAAAAACTTGGGAATTACGGCCGCATACATGCCATCCGGATTCTGTCTGCGTCCGAATACGTTAAAATAACGCAGTCCGTAGGTATCCAGATCATACAGCTTCTTATACAGCTTTCCATATTCCTCATTCGTCCGCTTAGTAAGAGCATAAGGGGAAAGGACCTCCCCTTCGATTCCTTCTTTTTTGGGAAGGGCAGGATGATCGCCGTATACGGATGAGCTGGAAGCATAGACAAATTTCTTCACGCCGCTTTCTCTGGCCGCTTCCATCATATTCAGGGTTCCGCCGATGTTATTCTGCTCATAGAAAATGGGCATTTCAATACTCCGGGGAACGCTGCCCCAGGCCGCCTGGTTCAGCACATAATCCACACCGTCGCAGGCACGCCTGCAAGTTTCCAGATCCTTGATATCTCCTTTAATAAAGGTATATCCCGGCCTGTCCAGGAACATTTCCACGTTTTCCTGCTTTCCGGTAGATAAATCATCCAGGCACCTCACCTGATAGCCCATATCCAGAATCGCTTCACACAGATTGGAACCGATGAATCCTGCTCCGCCTGTTACAAGAAATACACTGTCTTTGTCGAACTGCAAATTTTTATAGCCCATGTTAACTCTCCTTATGATAAAACATTTAATTCTATATGAACTGTTGTTTATAATCTCCAGTACATATATTCCTCCGTCATATAATCACGACGGTTCAGAATTCCCTTGATATCAACCAGCACCTTTTTTTCATGGGCCTGATTAAAAAAGCCTGCTATCTCTTCCTTGGACAGATGGCTGAATTCCTCATGCGCTACGGCAATGACCAATGCATCCAGATCCTTAACCGCCTCTCTGCCCGCAAGCTTCACGCCATACAGCCTTTCCGCTTCCTGTGCATCCGCCGTCTCATCCACAATCACCGGCTCGATGCCGTATTCCCGCAGTTCCTTTACAATATCTATCACCTTGGTGTTTCTGGTATCCGGACAGTTCTCCTTGAAGGTGAAGCCCAGAATCGCCACCCTGGCAGTCTTAACCGCAATATCAGCCTTAATCAGGTTCTTTACCACATTTTCCGCCACATATCTGCCCATATCGTCATTAATCCGGCGTCCTGACAGAATGATCTGGGAATGATACCCCATCTCCTCCGCCTTATACGTAAGATAATAAGGGTCAACTCCGATGCAGTGGCCTCCTACAAGACCCGGGAAAAAGTTCAGGAAATTCCATTTGGTGCCTGCCGCCTCAAGAACAGACTTCGTATCAATCCCAAGCTTGTTGAAAATAATGGAGAGTTCATTCATAAACGCAATATTAATATCTCTCTGGCTGTTTTCAATTACCTTGGCCGCCTCCGCCACTTTAATGGAATCAGCCCTGTATACTCCGGCTTCCACTACAAGCTCATATACCTTTGCTATAGTATCCAGCGTCTCTTCGTCCATCCCGGAAACAATCTTCACAATCGTTTCCAGGCGGTGAACCTTGTCGCCGGGGTTAATACGTTCCGGAGAATAGCCTACTTTGAAATCCACACCGCATGTTAAACCCGATTCCTTTTCCATAATCGGAACGCAGATGTCCTCGGTCACTCCGGGATATACCGTGGATTCAAATACTACAATACTTCCCTTCACCAGATTGCGCCCTACGGTACGGCTCGCGCCCTCAACCGGACGTAAATCCGGCGTATGATCATCATTTACCGGTGTGGGAACCGCAACGATATGGAATTTCGCTTCCTTCAGTTTGGTTTCATCCGCTGTGAACTCCACATTTGCCTGCTTGATCACATCGTCTCCCACCTCTCTGGTAGGATCATAGCCCGCTTTATACTGCTCTACCTTCTGCGCATTCAAATCATAGCCGATAACATTGATTTTCCTGCCAAAGGCAACCGCAATGGGCATTCCCACATAGCCGAGGCCTACAAGAGAAAGCTTTTCTTCTCCGTTCACAAGTTTTTCATATAATCCCATCTGTGTCCTCCTAAACCCGAATCTGTTTCATTCGTATCTGTCTTTTTTATGGATAAATGCTGAAAACAATATAGCTGCTTCCGGCAAAGCTTACCTGTTCTGCTGTATGCGGGAGATCTCTTCCAAATATACGGCTACCACAAAGTTCCTGTCGAACTTTTCCTCCACATATTTCCTTCCCTGAAGCCCCATTTCTTTTCTTTCCTCATAAGACATGGCAAGGAATCGTTCCGCCGCTTCCGCAAGGCTTCCGCTGTCCTGAGCCTGAAAGCTCAGCCCGCTCACCCCTTCCGAAAAGGTATCAAGACATCCTTCCACAGCGCTTGCAAGCACCGGCCGCGCCGTCGCCGCCGCCTCAAGGAGCACATTGGACATTCCCTCATGATAAGAAGGATGGATAACCGCCTGGCATTCCTTCAGAAATACGGGAACATCATCCCGGTATCCATAATGCATAAGGATTCCTTTTTCCTGAAGCTCCTTCACCCTCGGCTCATACACATCCCTGGTTTCCTCTTCATAGGCTCCCAGAATCTGAAACAGGGTTTCCGGATGCTTCTCATGGACCGTCTGTGCCGCCGCCAACAGCTCTTCGATTCCCTTATCCTTCATCAGGCGCATAACAGACACAAAACGGATTTGCCCGCCATCCTCCGGATACTCCTCCGGCCTGTGTTCCGTGAGGTTCACTCCGGAACCCGGAATCACCCGCACCTTCCCTGAAGCACATTTCTTTTGAACCATAAAATCCCGGTTCCCTTTATTCTGGAAAAAGACACAGCCGGCTTTTTTCAAAGCGGTTCTGTACATAAGGATAATCATTTTCTGCAGAAGCCCGCCGTTTTCCAGCGTAGTCCCCAGCCCCGTAACATTAACCAGATAGGGGGTTCCTGTCAGCCTCGCCGCCAGGCCGCCGTAAATATTCGGTTTAATGGTATAAGTCAGTACCGCCAGCGGACGGTATTCTTTCATCAGCCTCCGGTAGAAAAGCATCAGCTTCATGTCCTTGACAGGATTCATCCCCCGCCGTTCAAAGGAGGTGGGTATATAATCACAGCCCAACGCTTTAATCTTGTCCACATAGCCGGTATCCGGCACGGAAACCGCCACACGGAAGCCTTTTTCCAGCAGCGCCTTCAGAACCTCCTTACGGAAATCGTAAAGCCCGGAATCGCTGTTGGATAATATCAATAGGGAAGAAGCCATTGCTTTCTCCTTGTCTTTCCTCAGTCACCGCCGTTCAGTCAAACCCGAACGATCGCCTTCAGTCTTTCGAATTATCATTCATTCTGCGTATCATAATTTCATTGTATTTCATCATGCAGATATTTTCTTCATAAGCGCCGATTGCTTCCTCGTTGGCCGTCCCTTCCAGATTACGTATGATCTGCGCGGGCACATTCACTCCGCAGGCATAGGCATGGGGATATCCGCCGCCGAAACGGGGATTCACCTCGGAAATATAGTACTTACCGTTCACCTTGAAAATATCTATGTCAATAATACCACAAAATCCTATTGTTTCAACGAAATCTTTTATCAGGCCAAACAGCTGCCCGTCTTTGACAGACACCGATTTGTCCGTCTCTCCGGCGCGCATCTTGATTTTTTCCTTTACAAATATGGAGGTTACCTTGCCGGAAATCATATCAATGTAGACATCCGCGCCGTATTCCGTACCATCCATAAATTCCTGTATCATCATATCATCATTCAGCCTGCATATAAGCTCAGCCTCTTCCCTGCAGGAAACCTTGTTGATATTGATGCTCGCGCTTCCTCTGGCCGGCTTTATAAAAACCGGATAATGCATTTCCCCATCCTCCACCGCCTTTTCAAAGGCTGCAGGATCCATAAAACAGCGGGCGGCCGGGAATCCCAGCTCCGTCAGCTTAAGGTACATCTGATATTTATCAAAAGAAAGAGCCACCGCTTCCGGAGAAGAAATGATGGGAGTGGTTCCCACCGCAAGAAATTCCTCCCGGTGTTCCGCAAGAAGTGTCAGTTCCGGGTCAATGAGAGAAAAAACGCCTGTAATTTTCTTTTCCCGGCAGATATCCAGAATGGTTTCCAGATATCCCGGCTCCGTCATGCGCGGGACTAAAATCGCTTCATCCGCCTCGTAAACAGCCGGCGCCAGTTCACTGCAGTCCGTGGCATAAACCTTTCCTCTGCCGGCCAGTTCTTTCCTGAAATACTGTACCACCTTATTCCTGGTTCCGGCGCTTAAAATCAATATATTAATCATACCTGTGCCTCCTGCCTTTTTTTCCGGATTTCCGCCAAATTCCCTTCGGAAACGGAAGTGTCCTCTGCCACCTCATCCCTGGCAAAAACCACGGTTACCGTTTTTACCAGGACCTTAATATCCATGGCAAAGGAAAGATTTTTCACATATTCCACATCTTTGGAAAGCCTGCTGTCCCAGTCCAGGAAATTCCTGCCTGAAACCTGGGCAAGCCCCGTCAGTCCGGGCCTTACCGTATGACGCAGCCTTTCTTCTTCCGTATACCAGGGCAGATAAGACACCAGTAACGGCCGGGGGCCGATGATGCTCATATCCCCTTTCCAGATGTTAAACAGCTCCGGCAGTTCATCCATGCTCGTGGCCCGGAGCAGCTTTCCGAATTTGGTCAGCCTGTCCGCATCCGGCAGAAGATTTCCCTTTTCATCTCTTTTATCCGTCATCGTGCGGAATTTGCACAGAGTAAATATTTTTTCATTCCTGCCGGGACGTTCCTGATGGAAAAGCACTGGACTGCCAAGCTTGATTCTCACAAGGATGGCCACCACCAGAAGCACCGGGCTCAATATAACAATGGCAAGGGTAGATAGCAGTAAATCCAGAAATCTTTTTCCAAACTTTTTATAAAACATGCCGACCTCTTTTCCCGTAACAGTTCAGATGAACCGGAACCATTACTTGTTCCTGCATTTTATCCTTATACAAAAAAACTGCGTATGATTCCGATAATGAGTTCCATATCCGCCGGCGTATTTTTAATATCGCTGGGAAGACAGAAGCCCTTCTTGAAGATACGTTCCCCCACGCTTCCGTTTTCCTCCATGGCAATAAAATCACAGTTTTCATAGAACGGCTGAAGGTGCATCGGCTTCCAAATCGGGCGGGATTCGATATTTTCCGCCTCCAGGGCATCCATAACCATATCCGGTGTCACGCCGCTGTCCGGATCGATAGTCATACAGGACAGCCAGTTGTTGGCATCCCCGTCCGGATTCATGGGATTCATGGCCACCGCCGGAATATCTGCAAATGCTTCTTTATATTGTCTGTAAATTTCCTTCTTTTTACGCTTATGCTCTTCCAGATGGATCAGCTGTCCTCTGCCGATTCCGGCTACCACATTGGACATGCGGTAATTGAAGCCCAGCTGGGAATGCTGATAATGCCTTGCCTTATCCCTTGCCTGGGTGGAAAGGAAACGGGCCTTTTCTATCGCTTTTTCATCACTAGATACCAGCATGCCTCCGCCTGAGGTAGTGATGATTTTGTTTCCGTTAAAGGAAAAAATGCCGTAATCTCCGAAGGTTCCCGTCATCTGTCCCCGGAAGGTGGAGCTTAACGACTCCGCCGCATCCTCAATCAAAGGTACCCTGTAAGCATCACAAAGCGCCCGTATTTCATCAATTTTTGCCGGCGTTCCGTACAGGTGGGCACAGATAACAGCCTTTACCTGCGGATATTTTTCAAAAGCCTTTTTTAACGCCTGCGGATCCATATTCCAGGTATCCTCTTCCGAATCGATGAATACCGGCGTTCCTTTTTCATAACAGATGGGATTGCAGGTAGCGGAAAACGTAAGGTCGGATGAAAATACGATATCACCCGGCTGTATGCCAATCAGACGCAGCGCCAGATGGATGGCCGCCGTACCCGCGCTCAATGCCGCCGCATATCCGCATCCGGTATATTCCGCCATTTCTTTTTCAAAATTGTTCACATTAGGGCCTAACGGGGCAACCCAGTTGGTATCGAATGCCTCCGCCACAAACTTTTGCTCCTCTCCGTGCATTGTCGGAGAAGAAAGATAAATTTTTTCCCTTTGTTCCTTTTGTTCCATCATAACCTCGATTCTTACGGTTTCATCCGTATTCACTATTCTGAAAGAAGGTAACTGTTCAGTTTCTTCACAGTTACGCAAGAAGTTCTATCATTCCCAGCCTGCTGTTCATGAGAAACACTACGTTCCGGTTCCCTATGGCGGGAGCCGGCGCCGGCTGATCGATCTGCACATATCCGTTTTGGGTGAGCTGCTCTAAGTCTGCCTGAAAGTCCGCGCTTTCATAGCAGATATGATAGGGAGAGTTTTTATAGGTCTTTATCAGTCCCGAAACCACACTGTCCGGCGCATTGGGGCTTACCAGTTCTACCACATAGCCATCCTTTTCCAGAAACAGGATATCCACCTTGCGGTATGTATCGTTTGTCATATCTCCCTGACGGACGAACCCCAGCTTCTCGAATTCCTCCGCCGCCTTATCCAGTTTTTTCACAAGATATCCGACATGATGTACCTTCATCTTCATCCCTCTCTGTAACTGTTCCGTATCTTTACAGTTACATCTCTTCCTTATTATAAACATAGGTGGGCACGATACCGGCCACCAGAGGCCTGATGTCTTCCACCTCATCCCTGGAAGCATCCTCCAGACGCTTCAGCTGGATGAAAAATTCCCGCTCATCCAGTTCAATGGGACGTCCGATATGGATCAGCTTATTTTCCGTATCCTGCATTCCTTCCTCATCCATCAAAAGCTCTTCATACAGCTTTTCACCAGGACGCAGGCCCGTAAATTCTATCTGTATGTCTTCCCCCAGCTTATAGCCGGAAAGACGGATCAGATTCTTCGCCAGATCCAGGATTTTTACAGGCTCTCCCATATCCAGGATAAAAATTTCACCGCCCCTGGCATAGGCCCCGGCCTGCAGGACAAGGGATACCGCTTCCGGTATCGTCATAAAGTAACGGATGATATCGGGGTGGGTTACGGTAACAGGCCCGCCCGCCTCGATCTGTCTCTTAAACAGCGGGATGACACTGCCGTTGCTTCCCAATACATTTCCGAAACGAACCGCCACAAATTCCGTGTCATAATGTTTATTAAAGGTCTGCACGATCATTTCACAGATTCGCTTGCTCGCTCCCATGATATTGGTGGGATTCACCGCCTTATCCGTGGAAATCATGACGAATTTCTTCGCCCCGTTCAAAGCGGCCGCCTGTGCGGTCTTCCAGGTGCCGAATACATTATTTTTTATTGCCTCATTAGGGCTGACCTCCATGAGGGGCACATGCTTATGGGCCGCCGCATGGTACACGATATCCGGTTTATAGGTTTCAAAAATATGATTGATACGCTTCGTATTGCGGACAGATGCAATCAAAACGGTCAGCTTCAGCTCCGGATATTTGATAATCAGCTCCTGCTGAATATCATAGGCATTATTTTCATAAATATCCACAATGATCAGCTGGGCCGGTTTATGGGACGCGATCTGTCTGCACAGTTCACTTCCGATCGAACCGCCGCCGCCGGTAACCATAACAACCTTATTCTGTACATAACCCAGGATAGAATCCAGATCCACCCGGATGGGTTCTCTTCCCAGAAGATCCTCCACCTCTACATCACGCAGCTTGCTTACGCTTACCTCGCCGTTCACCAGCTGGTACATGCCCGGAAGGGAACGCAGCTTACAGTTTGTCTCCTTACAGATGCTCAGGATGTCACGGATTACCGTAGGCGGAGCGGAAGGGATTGCCACAAAAATTTCATCGATATCATACAGATCCGCGGATTCGATAATTTTATCACGTCCGCCCACCACTTTAATCCCCTGGATGAACTGTCCCCATTTTTGCTTATCATCATCAATAATGCAGCGGATAACCATGGTGCTGTAATTGCTGGTAACAATCTCTTTAATCAGAGCATTTCCCGCTTCACCGGCCCCGATGATCATTACGGATACATTATTTTTCCTGTTTTGTATCTTATGCTTGCGGCTTCTGAGAAAACGATAGGAAAAACGGCTGATAAAGGTAAAAGTTATGAGCAGGAAAAGATACATGAAATAATAACTGTCCGGAACCGGTTTCCCGGAAACCTTAAACAGATTCAATCCCACGCCGGAAACCACTGCGGACAAAAAGCAGGACATGATCAGATTCTGCATTTCGTTCTCGCCGGCAAAGGCCCACAGACTGTGATACAAACGGAAAAGATAGAAAATGCCCATTGTAATCAGGATGTTCACCGGAAGGAAGTTCCTGATAGGCATCAAAAACTGATCCGGGATTTCATCCAGATGCATGTCATACCTGAGCAGAATAGCCAGAAAGCTGGATGCCGTCACACTGAGGATATCATAAATGATCAGAGCCGTCCTGCGGTAAAACAACTGATAATTAAAATGGCGGGAATTCTTCTTTTCTTTATCCTTCATTTTCATTTACTCTTTTCTTCTTTTTCCCTCGGAATGTAAGGAGCGGCGCCAGCACCGCCATCGTGGTAAAGCCCAGCGGATTACAGGGATGGAACAGCCACTCCACCAGCCCTGCAACAGCAAAAGCCAGAAATACAGCAAGCGGCAGGGCCGCATAATCGTCCCTGGGGTTCTCCCTGTCCTGAAGCCTGCCTGTCTGTCTGAGTGTCAGTGCATACCGGAACATCTGTATCAGGCTCACGATTCCCAGCAGCAGATAAACAGCGCCGGTTATAAGGCCATGGTCATGGATCACCTGAAGATAGGTATTATGGGCATGAACACTGAGAGAACCGTCCGGAAGCTCAACTCCCATCTCATCATGGCCGGTCAGGTTCCAGTGGGATATATAACGTTTAAAAATTTCAAACCGCCCGTTGGAATAATCTTCCTCATCAGAAGGCCCGTCTGCCGACGTTTGGGAATCCCCGGTACCCGCGTCCGTGTCCTGTTCTCCCTCCGGCGCAAGTTCCGGAATTTCCGTTTCCTGCAAAGAAGCAAGCATTACAGACATTCCGTTCACTTCCAGCCTGTCTTCCCCCGGAGCATACGGCTCCGCACCGGAGTCAGCCATGAAGGTATCCACAAATTTTCTGACAATACTATGCTCTTCTCCAAAAAGCTTCACATCGATACAATAGGCAAACCTTGGAAAGGTGATATAGTTTTCGGAATCCGCCTTGTCTCCCTTGTGCACCGCCCACTCTTCCTCATTTGCTTCCAGTTCAAATATATAAGGATCATCATACAGAGGAGGGAGCAGCCGCACCGCGGAATAGGTGACAGGAAAGCTCAGCAGTATAAGCAGCACCAACAGCCCTGTTTTTCCCAGAAAGCTTAAAAACCTCTCCCTGTAGCACAGCAGTGAGACAAAAAGCAAAACAACAATTCCCATTGCCACAGCAGCAAGATATCCCGTCCTCGACATCGTCATCAGAAGAAAAGATACCGCCATGCCGAACATAAGCGCAGTAGTCCAATACGTATGAAGCCTGCGGGATTTATGATACTGCATCAGCAGCTTTACAAACAGCGCACAGATTACCAGAGTGAGGTAAGCCGCCGTAACAGTCACCGTATGAAATACAAAATTGTACCGGTAATAGCCCCATGCACGGAAAGGCCTGCGCAGCACGGCAAAAACTAAGGCACAGAAAAAATTCAATATAATTCCATTACAGAGTATTCCCAGAAAACGTTCTTTCTTTTCCCAGGAAAGATAAAAGATATAAAGCAGGGTAAAAGCCGTAACCATATAAACAGGCCAGCCTCTTGTATTCCGAAAAACAAGAAGAAGGACAAAAAAAGCGGCAACAAGAACCGTAAAGGCCGGGGAAAGCAGCTTCCACGCCGTTTTTTTCTTCCATAAAATAATGACCAGCTGAATCAGCACCAGGCCCGCCGCTGCAAAAAGGATGGCATTCAGCATGGCGAGCTTGTCCTGCTCTTCTATCCCGCGGAAAGGGCGGTAATACAAATATCCGGCCACAGCGGAAACAGCCAGCCATATCAGATTTCCCCAATGGAAAAGCGCTTTTTTCCCGCACATGGTAAGAAGGACCAGACAGAGATAGATCAGGACCTTCCTGTAAGCATAGTCCTGATAGATATTATACATCGCATTTACATAATCAATACAGCCCCAGAGCGCGCCTGCCCAGAAAATGCACTGCAGCCAGTCCATCCCTCTGTCCAGAACCGTTTCCTTCAGAGGCGGAAGCAGCGGCGCAATGCTGTCCCTTTTGGCATTTACCACATATAAAAGCAGAGCCGCCATGACAAGGATACCGGCCGTATATACCATTTTATCCGCTTTTACGCCGCCATAATAAGCAAACGGATATACCGCGGCGATCCCGGCTATGGCTCCTGCTGTGATCAGCGGATTACAGATACCCTTAAATACCCACTGTACCTTCACATCCCTGGTAATTTTTCTTTTTCTCCCATGATTTTCCACAAGCAGCAAGGAGAAGCCTGCTGCCAGGGCAATTACGAACAGAATCACGGCCTTCTGCAGAAAACTCAGCTTATCGGCATACTGGAAACGCATGATTATATTGTTTCCCACCTGCTCATCAATCTTCTGATCGCTGCCCATGAAATAATAGTTGCCATACACACCGATACCGGCATCCGCAGTCTGCTGATACCCCAGCTCCACCGCCTCTTCCGGATGGCTGATTTCCCATACATAGGCTCTGCCCTGTACAGTCTGAAACTCTACCGGTATGGTAAAAAAGCCGGGCGCCTCATAGGTGTCCAGCGCTACCCTTCTGGAAAACACAGTCTCTCCCAGTTCATCCGAGATAGTCAGGGAAACCACCCTGCGGGACAGGTTTTGTATCGCATAAATACTGATTTTTTCCAGATATCCTCCGTCGCCGATAAAAACCTGCTGGATTCTGGCGTCCTGAGTCACAGCCGCCGTCTTGCCCTGAACGTTCTCATTGCCCGATACTTCCCGTGAACCATCGAAAATTCCTAACGGCCCGATTAAAAGCATCAGGACTGCCGCATAGCAGAGGATTATATATTCAATTGCCCTGTATTTCCTGATTTTTCTATTCATTCATTTTACCTGAAATGTCAATTTCCCATTAGCCCGTCGTGAGCGGCTTGCCCGCGCTCTTAAGTTCGAGGGAAAACGCCAGTTTTCCCATTAGCCCGCCGAGGGCGGCTTGCCCGCGCTCTTAAGTTCGAGGGAAAACGCCAGTTTTCCCATTAGTATAGCATAATTTCCCTGTACTTACAACATACCCCAAAACAGGCAAAGCGAACCAGAAAATCAGCACATACCTTACCAGATAGGTAGGCCCCAAAATCACAGTGAGCCAATTCAGCACCACCGGCAGAAAGGCCAGCACCCTCACATACTCCTTCTGCTTCATCAAAAACAGCAGCCCTGCCAGATAAACCAAAAACAAAAATCCCGGAGAAAACAGCATGGATATCACCGGTACCTTCTGCTGGAATACTTCCAGACTCAGCCTGCGGAACCACTCATTCAGCAATGGGATTTTACTTTCCCTCACCCCCGGCAGTTCCGTTTCGAACCCAAAATAAGAACTGTCCTCATACGTATAGGTAAAGACCGTGTTTCCCCGGTATACATCGATCACCGCATCCGGATACCAGAATCCATAGGAAGTAAGCAGCCAGGCATTCAGATATGCCGCAGGCGCCTTTAGTCCCACCGACCACCACAGCTTCCAGAACTGTGACGGATTTTCTTTGTAGCTTTCGTTATTAAAATCAATTTTCACACTGTCGGACAGCTTAGGAGTATAGCGCTTCAGCGCTTCCTCCGGAAGAAATGCAAGAAGCGTTTCCTGTTCCTCCTGTGTCATCACCGACGGACTGCAGGCATAAACCCTGGCCAGCTGCTGAATGGGAACTGTAAGCATTTCCTGATTTTCCTCTGCCTGTGCATGCAGCACCCTGCCCAGCCCGCCTGTCACAAGAAAATACAACGCCAATGCCCCAATTCCGGCCGCCAGCGCTTTCTTCCGTTTTTCCCGGCCGGAAGCCAGAAACATCACCGGTATCATCAGGAGCATTATATAGAAACCATTGTGCCGCATAGCCGCCATACAAAACAAAGCCGCCGACAGCAATACAAACTTTTTCCAGGAACCAAAGCTTTCCTTTTCCTCAAACAATTGCAGGAGCAGAACAATAACAAGAAGCATGCCCGCAGAATACAAAGTATCCTTGGCGGAACACAACACATACATCTGAATCACAGGAAAAAAAGCAAAATACAGCAGGCTTACGATACGGAACCACCTGGCAGTCCCTCTTTTTCGAAAAAAAGCAAGAATATAGGTAAAACAGCCCGCCATTACAGCCATTTGAAAAAGCATATAAAGCGCGATCCCCGTATTATACGAGGAAAACAATTTATTCCCCAGAGATATGATCCCTCCCAGGAGCAGCACATGCAGAAGCGGATGATGCGTGGTGAACTGCCTCATCGCTACCTGATTGAATTCATCCTGGGCGTCATATACAAAAAAGCCGGGATAGACCGCCAGAAGAATAGTTCCCCACACCAGCATGAAAAGAAGAAAAACCATCAGATTCTCCCGAAATCCATGCATATGCTCTTCCCTGCAGACAGGAATAACACGTTTCCCTTCCAGCCATATCCAAAGCTCCCCGATAAGCAGTCCAAAGAAAAAAGTGAGAAGGGGAATGGATACCCACATGCGCCAGTCCGTAAAATCCACATACCCCGCCGCTTCCAGCCGGCTTCCGAACAAGCAGGCCATCACAAAAAGAAAAGCGCCGAAGAAGCCCCAGGCAGTCCTTCCTTTCAGAACCTTATCCTTCCAAAGCGCTCTGTCTGCTGCCGGGAAACTTAGCCCCCAAAGAAGGACTGAAAGAAAACTATTGCTGAAATCCAGCCCTTTCCCTGAGGATAAAAGCATTTGGGGGATACAGACAACACCCAGCAGGGTCACCGCTGCCGATATTAATTTTTGATAGTTACGGGATAAGTTCATCGTCTTCCCTGCCTTCGCTTCCATCACTGTTCCTGCGGTTTCTCCTGTTTCTTCTGAACTGTCTCTTCCTTCTGATCTGTATCCTTTTCTCCCTCTTCTTCCCCCACAATTTCCCGGACAACATATTGAGGGGCATTATTCATACAAATGTACATCCTGCCGATATATTCCCCTACCAGTCCCACCATCAGCATCAGCATTCCTCCGATAAACATGAGGGCGGACATCAGGGAACTGAAACCGATGGGCACCATAGGATTTACCAGCTTCTTAATAATTGTATACAAACCATAAAGGAATCCGAGGAAAGCACATCCGGTGCCGATCATGGTGGCAACCCGCAGCGGTTTTTCACTGAAAGCCGTAAATCCGTTGAACCACAGACCCAGAAGCTTACTCAGTGTATACCCGGATTCTCCCGCCTTTCTGTCCTGATGCTCCACCGTCACATTTTTTATATTGCGCGTCGCACGCAGAACAAGGCCGATTACATAAGGGTAGGCATTCTGGTACCGCAGCATCTCATCCACAATAAAACGTCTTGCCGCAAAAAAACTGGACACGTACAAATCAGCAGGCTTGCCCAGCATGAATTTCAGCATCAGATCATTCACACGGCTTCCGAAATTGCGGAATGCATTATGATGCTTATGCTCATATTTTGCATAGACCACATCGCTGCCTTCCTCCAGGCCCTGCAGCAAATCCTTTATTGCAAAAGCCGGAGTCTGGCCGTCGTCATCCATACATACCAGGATATCCCCCTTCACCTGATGAAAACCCGCCATCAGCGCCGCATGCTGACCGAAATTCCTGGCCAGGTTTATGCCGCAGATGTTGGTATATTCCCTGCAGAGTTCCCGGATGACATCGAAGGTATTATCCGGTGAACAGTCATTCACCAGTATGATTTCCCACCGGTATTTTTCCTGAAGCTTTTCCATTTCCCTGTTGATATCCGCCACCACACCGCCTATCATTTCCGCCGAACGGTAGCAGGGAATCACAATACTAACCAATTTCCTCATGCAATCTTCCATTCCGCCCGCATTCCTGCTGCCGCGGGCTTTTCTCCTGTTCTATCATTTCCGTCAACCATTCAAATATCTTCGCCGCTGCCATAATCCATCATAACTGTTTGGTACCTGCACAGTTACTTCCCATTTATACTTACGGATTTTCAGGAAACAGACATGCCATCAGGATCAAATCCCGATATCCATCGTTCCCCTTTATTTCATCCTTAAGAAAAGCTTCCTTCACAAAGCCGGCTTTCTCATAGCTTCTCACCGCCGCGGTATTATCAGCAAATACGCGTAGCATCAGCTTATGAAGCCCCATCTTATCTCTGGCGTAACAGACAGCTCCTTTGGCAGCCAATGTCCCGTAACCCTTTCCTGCCGCATCCTCTTCCCCTATAAAAATCCCATACTCCGCACGGTTATTCTCCCGGTCAATATCCCGGAAATAAACACTTCCCACAGGCCTGTCCCCTTCTGTTTCACATAGAATGAACTGAACCACTTCCCCGGAAGCCACCTTCGTTTCCATCCACTCTATGTGGCCCTGTACGGTAAAAGGCTTCTGGAAAATAAAATTTTTCCTTACCCGATCCGAATTCCGCCATCCCACGATCCGTTCCGTATCATCCATTGTAATAGGCCGCAGATACACCGGCCCCAAATCTATTTTTTCTTCCATATCAGGAAATCTCCTCTTTCTGAAGCCAGTATACCTCCAGCTCATTCCCTTCTGTTCCGCCCGGTATCCGCTCCTCCATGATTACCCGGAGCACCAGACCTCTCTCCCGGAAATATGCCTCCAGCCATTCCCATGATTCGCCCTTCAGGGAAACCAGCCGGACATTCTCTCCGTTAACAAGGGCATCCTCCAAAGAGACATAGCCGAACGCTTCCAGCTTTTTCTCAGCCAAAGGGCTCTTGCACAGCCAGCCGCCCAAAAGATCATAATTCCCCAGATGTGTTTCCCCGTCCCGGAACATCTTTTCCGAAAACTGCACCGTGGAATACACGTCTGCAAGATAGAGATTCTCCGGATGACTGCGGTAATACACCCTGGCTGCCGTATCGATCCGGTTGATCCCCTCACGGGACGCATATTCCTCCCCCGTTTTCTCCATGGAACGAGGAAGCAGAGAAAACGCCGTCACAAACAGCAGGATCACTGAAATATACACCGGATTCAGCCACCGGCGGGCCGAAAGCTTTTCTTTTGCCGTAAATTGACCTTCCTTCAAATAATGAAGCAGCCATGCGGCCAGCATAACGATTTCGGCAAAATATAACGGATGGCTGATCCTCACCGGCACCCGGTTTCTGAGAATCAGATACATCCATAAGACGCTTCTCACCCCTCCAAAAAGAAGCAGCTGCCATAGCAGCGCCGCTCTTTTTCCCAGGTATGCCGCCAGCAGCAAAAGCACGATAAGAACCGCCTCCGTCAGCAGGAACGGGAACTCCTGCTCCGCATCAAAATCCAGACCGGGCGTATTGCTCAGCCGTGCTTTATAAAGCCAGAGCCCTTCCCGAAGGCTTTTTCCGAAGTAGCCTTCCTTTTCCAGAGCATATGCACTGATACGCTCCATCAGCCCTGCATCAATCCGATCATCAACTCCATAATTATAGTTGCCAAGCAGAGCGGCTTCTTCCTCTGTCAATCCCAGCGAGTCATAAAATTCTCTATTTTCTTCATACTTCAGGATATCGGCCGTCTTAAAATCATAAACTTCCGTCCGGGCGTCAAAAAGCCGGAAAAACTCTTTCCATTCCGCACTTCCATAAGCTATCACGTTTGCCGCCTGTCCGATTAGAAGGCCGACCAGAATCAGACCGAAAACTCCCAGATAACAGGCCGCATTCTTTTTTGTAAAAACCGGCCTTTCCTCCGCCCATTTCCACAGACCCGCCACACCGGCAAGGGGCAGAAGAAGAATCAGCATTTCCTGACGCAGCAAAAAAGCCAGTATGCATAAAAGCACCGGCGGAAGATTCTTTTTCAGGAATCCGCCCGCACTTTTCTCTGCCTCCGCCTTTTTTCCCGTGAGGAACCAAAAGATGGCGGCGGCTGTCAGCAGGCCGCTGGTAACCGTATACTGCACAAAAACAAGCTGCGGCAGAAGAAGCGCGGCAAAAAGCAGGCTTTCCAGAAGGCCCAGCGCTGCTTTCCCTATCGTCTTTGCCGCAAACCGCATGCTCCTGTATAGAATCACATAAAGACTGCCGAACTGGCAGACGCATAAAAACAGGCCATATACATAAGAGGTCCCGAATATTCTGCAGACAAGGCTCAGGATAAGGCTCAGAGGAAAAAGCATCTGTACGTTTCTGCTTTCAAAAGCGCCTGTGTAAACGCCTGATAAAATATCCTTCATGAGCACGTCATCATTGAGATCATAATAATAATCAAACCTCAGGCCCAATAAAAGCAGCAGGATCAGCACAAAAAGGGCCGGCAATATCCAGTTTTCCCATTTCCGGTATAATGTTTCCAGCTTAGTTAAAACCATAGAATTCCTTTACTTTTCCTGAAATATAGCTTACCTGTTCTTCCTTAAGCCCATAATACATGGGCAGCCGAAGAAGTCTCTCGCTTTCTTTGGTGGTATAACGATCCTCTCCATGGAACCGTCCATACTTCAGCCCTGCCGGAGCGGAATGTAGCGGAACATAATGGAATACGGCGAGGATATCATTTTCCGACAGGAAATCGATTAGTGCCGCCCTTTCCTCCTGATCTGCCGTCTTGATATAAAACATATGGCCATTTTGCACACAGTAATCAGGAACATAGGGCAGCTGGATTTTCCCTGTTCCCGCAAGGCCCTCCAGTTCGTTCCGGTACTGGTTCCATATACGGATACGTTCGTCATTAATAGCATCAGCCATTTCCAGCTGGGCATAAAGGTACGCCGCATTCAGTTCACTGGGAAGGTAGCTGGAGCCGTAATTCTGCCAGCGGTATTTATCCACCTGGCCCCTGAAATATTTGCTGCGGTCCGTCCCCTTTTCCCGGAAGATCTCCGCATCCTCGATATCCTTTTCATGCTGGATAAGAAGAGCGCCCCCTTCTCCCATGCTGTAATTTTTGGTTTCATGGAAACTGAAGCAGCCGAAATCACCGATGGCTCCCAATGCTTTTCCTTTATAATAAGCCATAATACCCTGAGCGGCATCTTCAATAACCAGGAGCTTATGTCTCCTTGCTATATCCATAATGGCATCCATTTCACAGCCTACCCCGGCATAATGGACCGGCACAATGGCTTTTGTCTTTTCAGTAATGGCCGCCTCTATCAGGGTTTCATCAATATTCATGGTGTCCGGACGGATATCCACAAATACAGGCACCGCCCCACGGAGCACAAAGGCGTCCGCCGTGGACACGAACGTAAAGGAAGGCATAATGATCTCATCTCCAGGCCCCACCTGGGCTAACAGGGCGGCAAGCTCTGTGGCGTGGGTACAGGAGGTGGTGAGCAGGCATTTTCTGGTGCCGGTTTTCTTCTCTATCCATTCACTGCACTTCCTGGTAAATTCACCGTCCCCGCAGATTTTCTGGTTTTCCACTGCCTGACGGATATAATCCATTTCTTTTCCCGTAAAGGGCGGTACATTAAATCTGATCATAGCTGTCGCCTTTCTTATTCCTTCCGTCCGCATTGTGCGTTTATCTGATAAATACACAATCGGCCGGCTTATTTCCGGGATATATTACCGGACAATTATGTTTCAGGCAGGGTGTACACCTGATATCCATCATTTTCATAAGTAAGTATATATTCTTTTTCCGAAAGAAACAACTGCAATGCGTCCCATTTCACACTTTCCTCCGGAAGCTCACCATGTTCCTTATAAATAATAACTGCCGGTTCCTCCTGCAGCGCAAGAAGCTCCTCTTCCATCTGCTGCGCCGGATAGGTATCCAGATCCGGCCAGCCATGCGTGATGCTTAAAGGCATATCCAGAAGGAAATTCAGCCCCGGGGCATTGCCGAAGGTTATCAGGCTCCTGCCCTTTAATCCGTTTTCCTCCGCAAATTCAAGAAGTCCGGAAAGGTTCACGGCATTTATTTCCTGTGTTTTCATTCCGGCAAGCACCCGGAAATTTTCCACCCTTGCCTCTCTTTTTTCCCCGTATATTCCGTCTCCGAAGGCAAACCTGCTTCTGAAGCCAATTCCCTGGAGAAACACCATCCCCACTATCATGACGGACATGGCCATAACAGGAAACGCTTCCGTCTTTCGAAGCTTGCGCCGGAAAAACTTACCGAGCATCCAGAGGGCGAAGGGCGCTGCCAGAAACAGATTATTCAGATTCGGCATGGTATCATTATTGCTGCCGATCGGCGTGGCTATTACGGACAGCAGAATGATAAACGCCAGCAGTCTGTCTCTCCGAAAAAAAAGGCTGTTTCCCAGACAAATGCAGCAGCTTATTAAAATCAGATACAAAAACAGCATGCCCCACTCGTATATACTGCGGTAATTATAATAGGTAAAAGTAAACATCCCCCTGCCCCAGAAAAGCCGGATCAAAATGGGGATACACAGACAGTAGAGCACCTTCCCCGCCTTCTCCAGACGAGACGGCAGCAAATGGAAAAATATCCATCCCGCCAATATACATACGGCAATTACCATAAGCCAGGTTAAGGTACCGCCATATGCGGAAAGAATCGAGGTAATCATGGAAAAAGGCGAGTAGCTTTCATCCGTGGAGGTATATCCCGCCAGACTGCCGAACATCCCGAAGTATGCCCCCGGCCCGTACTGGATACAGATTGCCAGGAATACACCCGCAAACCCCAGTAAAAATCCTGCCACACAGGCACCGGTATTCTTCCACATTTCAGCTGCTTTTTCCCCGCTTAGCTTTCCATAAAAGAAAACTGCAAAAATAAGAAGGGCTTCTGCTATATTGGGCGTCCTCACCATGACATTAAGTCCAAGACATACACCTGCCCACACAAGCAGGCTTTTCCGGTTCCATATAAGCCCTCTGTATAACAGGATACAGACCGCCAGAAACAGAAAATAAGTCAGATAATTATACAGAATCGTTGTGGGACACCAGCAGAAGCTGACAGCGATAATTTCTCCCGCAAAAGCTATCCAGGCCGGCATCTTCCCCTTCAGGAAATAGTAGGAAAGCAGCGCCATAGCACTGATAATAAGCCTTGTGTAAAAATTCATTCCCAGCAGCATGCCCCCAAAAGGAAGCTTCATCAGCAGCCAGCCTGTCACATTGGCCAGATAAGTGGCCAATGCCCAGCTTCCCTCCATCTGGGGGAAAAAGCGGAAATTAGTCAGACTGTACATAGGATCCGATACATCAATTCCCTGGTTCATCCAGAGAAGCGGATAAAGAAACAAAAGTATCGGAAATACATATTTTGCCATTATCATGTTTATTTTTTTTAATCGGATCCCCTGTTTTCCCATAGAGTTCCTTTCCATGTATGATCTCATTTTCTATCCGTCCGGACAGCATTCACTCATTCCTGTGACTCAGTGTTTCATAATCTCATCCACATGACGGACAGCGGAGGCACACTTTTTTCCCACAGACGTACGTGCAAGCATCCGTTCCAAAACCATGAAGCATTTCCCCCGCAGCAAATCCACGGCCGTTCCAAAAAAGAAAATAAACAGCACACTTTCCGCCAGCTGTATCAGAAATCCTCCCAGATGCTCCGACGGCGTCCCGATAAGCCATCCGGTCCAGGATGCGCTGATATCCATATGTTCATGAATTAAGTACACCCCCAGCATAGCAGGTGACAGCCTGCAGATCAAGGAGGCGAGCTTTTCCGAATGGATCTGCAGCCCGGAAAAGGCCAAAAACAACCCCATCGCTCCGGTAAGGCAAAACACAAAATTATAGTGAAAGGGCACGGATACATAATATTCCAGGCTTCCCGTTTTCCCGCAGATCAGCAGTGTTATTATGGTAATTACCGCCACAGCGGCACAAGAACTTATATAAACCGCAATACCGATATGCTTTTTGTTTAAACAGGGAATTCCGTATTTACGCACATAAGCCGCCGTCAGATACAGGAAGAGGAACCAGCCGAAATCATAACCGAATTTGTCCGAAGCAAACATCAGAATGCTCAGGCTCTTTCCCAAACTAAAAAAGAGAAAGAGACATACCAGCGTAGTCTGCAGCTGTTTTTTGCCCATCCCCTTCACAGCAGCATTCAATACCGGAGAAAACAGATACATAATCACATAGGCAGTCACAAACCAGTAATGCCCTGATTCCACAGGGAACAGTGACTGCCAGACATAATAAATATTAACTTGTGCGGGATCCAGCACGCCTGCCGCCGCCAGCACGACAGGAATCAGCAGCGTGTAAAAAAGGACCTGGCATATCAGACGGATCAGCCGTTTCAGGGAAAACCCGCTTTCCGACAGAAAATAACCGCTGATAAACACATATACATTCACCGCTACAATACAAAAGGCTTCAATCAGGATGGCCGCCACTGTTCTTTCCGTCAGCCCATTTCCTGCCTCCGGCAGACTTCCCGTATGGGAAAGGAAATGCATGGTAACCACCATGAGCATGGCAAGCATACGCAATAATTCAAAATTCGCCTGTCTTCTTTTTCCTGCCGCCATCACCGCCTCCTTTCTGCCGCTGTCCCCGTCTGCAGTTTTTTTTAATCAAATGTTTATCTTTCTCTTGCGATCTGCCCGTTTTCTACCCGGTAAACCATATCACACTTTTCAATGGTCTGCAGACGGTGGGCAATAATAATAAGAGTCTTGCGTCCGTGAAGCCGGTTAATGGAATCCATAATGGCCGCTTCCGTTTCGTTGTCGAGCGCAGAAGTCGCTTCATCCAGAACCAGAACCTCCGGATCCTCAAACAGAGCCCTGGCAATCCCGATACGCTGACGCTGCCCTCCGGAAAGACGGATTCCCCGCTCCCCGATTCCCGTATCCAGCCCTTCCGGAAGCCCCTTCACGAACTCGTCAAGCTGCGCCTCCTTCAATGCCTGCCATACCTTGTTGTCATCAATTTCCTCATCCGGAACGCCGAATGCCACATTCTTTCTGATAGATGCATCAATCATAAAAATAGTCTGCGGAATATAGCCGATATTTTTCAGCCACTCCTCATAGTGTTCCCTGACTTCCACGCCGTCAGCCAGAATACTTCCTTCCTGGATATTCAAAAGCCCCAGAAGGACGTCAATTATTGTAGTTTTTCCCGCTCCGGAGGTTCCCACCACTCCTACAGAACATCCCACCGGGATTTCCATATCCGCATGATTGAAAATGAGGACATCCGTATTCGGATATTTATAGACAATATCCTTTAATTCTATTTTTTTCAGAACCGGCAGTTTTTTAATCTCTTTTCTTGCCTCATAGGCCTCCGCGTCATAATTTACATTTCTGTCATTAATCTCCTCCTGCAGGTTATCGCTGACCCCCATGAAAAAGGGCTCAAAATAGGATATGGAGGTAAGATAATTGTTAATCCGGTTGGCGCTGGGCAGAAGCCTCATGGCTGCAACCGCAAATACTCCGATCTGAGTGATCATCGCCGCCACTTCTTTTCCCGAAGCTATCTGTAAAATCAGATACAGCACAAGACCCGCAATACAGACAGTTTCGATCAGAAGGCGGGGAGTCGCATTATAAATATTATATTTCTGTACCGCCCCCACATAACCTGCGCCGCATTTGGAATATTCATTGATGAAATAACTTTCCTTATTGGCAATTTTGATTTCTTTGATTCCCATCACGGACTGATCAATCCACTTATACAGGCCGCTGTAATATTCCTGATTATCCTCTCCCGCCTTTATCATGATAGGCTTCAAAATACATTTGATAACCAGAAGCACGATTACCAGAAGCAGGGCTATCGTCAGAATCATCATGGGATCCTGTGTCATCAGCACGATGACCAGAACGAGAAACATAATAATTTCACTCAGCAGCTGAAGAGAAGAAAGGATGAGCCCGTACATATTATTTACATCGGAAGTAATGCTTCTCTGGATGACGGAGGTATCCGCATTCAGATAATATTCGTAGGGCCGTTCCATAAAATTAATCATCATACGCCGGGACGTGGCAAACTGATTGGTATATACGAAACGCAGCTGCACCACATTCTGGAAATATAAGAACACATTCTTTACCACAAAGGCCGCGATTATGACCAGCAGCATCACAATGGTAAACTGGGAAGTGCTCTTCATCCCGAGGAAACGGTAAATATCGCCCAGGTACCCTTCCCCGTTCACCGCCTCCGGATCCAGAAGCGTCGTTATTATGGGAATAACAAGTCCGATACTGCAGGCTTCCAGTGCCGCCCCTATAATCATCAGCACTACAATTCCGCCCATCTTGGCTTTTTGCTTTCCATCCAGAAGGACGTTCATTTTTTTCAAAATTTTCTTCATATGATACCTTATCCTTTTATCTGATAACCGTTCAGACAGGTCTGAGCGATTACTTTATCTGCTCATTCTGCCTGTGAATTTCCGGGGCTTCATATTTATCCATGAAATCTTCCCCCAAAAACACCGTTTCCTCGGCAAACCGGATGGACGAAGGAACCGTAAATACGGAAATCACCTTCTTCACACGGATATCCGGCAAAAAATTCATCATTTCCATGGGAAATCTACCCGACAGCACCACACAGTCCGGAAATTCCGCCTCATAGTCCAGGACATCCCTGGGATGAGGCTTCATGATCACCTGCGCATCTTTTCCATAAATATCGATAATATCCTGGAAAATCCGTTTCCGCGTCTCCAAATCACAAAGCGGTTCTGTAAGTATGAGAATCTTATTCTCATGATTTTCCCCGCTGGAAAGCTGGGTTACAAGCCGCTCCTTATTTTCAAGAAAGATACCCAGCAGGCAGTCCTTATCCGCTTCCGTCAGATTTTCCACCAGCTTTTCCCTGGAACACTCCACATATTTGGGACAGGGATACTCCAGAACGGAAATATCATTCACTTCCATATCCAGACAATATTTTCCCCACCCGTTTTGAATGAAAATCAGATTCCGGGAAGCCAGAAATGCCTTCAGACCGAAATGTCCCCTGTTATCATATCTGGCCGTATCATAATACCGGATACAATCCAGGCCATCCTCCAGGGCATGATAATATATTTTTTTCCAGCTCAGATAATATCCGATCGGATCGGAATCACAAAACACATAAATATCCTTATACTGCCGGAAGTCCACCGGGATATAAGGCTCCTGGAGCTTTCCCAGCAGCTTGCAGAACTTCATTCTGGAAAACATATTTAATATCAGGTTTCCCCTGTTTCTGTGATATTTACGCAAAACAGGAAAAAAATCTTCTTCCTTTTCCTCAAAAATAAAAACCTGCCGGAAAAGACCGGAACGCTCAGCCCTGGCCTTCAAATCCCCAAAATCATTGGACATCGTACTCAGCACCAGGCAAGCTTCTCCCCTCTTTGCACCGGGCAGGTTCAACTCCTTCAGACAGGCAATATACACATGATAAAACGTATGGCACACATAGATCCTCTCGTTCATGCCGCTGCTCCTTCATAAAATTCGTTATATTTTACCATACATCGCTGTCAAAAAGCAAATTACACTCTAATTCCGTAAGAGTTCCCGTGCATTCTGTGCCAGCGGCCTGTGGCTCCATCTCGTGCGGCCTGTTTTTCCTCCCGGTCTTTCTGTACGGGCCGCCGCTCTGCAAGGTTCCTGTGCAGGCACGCTCTCGCTCGGATAATCACGCAGCGGTACTAAGGTTGCAAAATACGCAACCTAAGGACCGGCGTGTTTATACGGCCCTTACAGGAAACCTTACCGAGCCGCTGGCCCTCTGGAAGGACCGGAAAGGGAACCCGGGCAGACGGAGCCGCTCACTCAGAATTTTTATCCACACCCTTGAAGACCTTTTACTTTTTACAAATCACACCAGGCCAGTAAGGCACGAAACACAAGACTGATGTGATTTGCAATGTCTACTCTATTCCTTCTTTTTCCAGCTTCATGCTTCCGAAGCAGTACACGCCGGTATGCACGCCCCAGAGGATGCAGATCAGGATAATGGGGAAATTCCCGGTTTCGAACATCAGTTTTCCCAGCAGGGCCACGGCTTCCATGATCGGAAGCATGGACTTCATGACCTGAAAGGTGCTGTAGGAGGCTTTATAAATAATCATGCGTTCCGCTTCATCGCAGCTGTCCATCCATCGCTTGTTAAAATTAGTGTCTCCCACATCACCGTTTTTCAGCGGATGGATCTTTTTAATCTGCTTAATCAATACCGCTTCCATAATGATGATGCCTGTACAAAATATCACAAACAGGATTACACAGGCCAGCATATTGGGATTTTTCATGTCCATAGCCAGGCCGAACAACAGAAACTGGATCACCATGTTAATTTCATTGGCTGATATTGAAACATTCTGGTAATCGTTGGCCTTATCCTCTTCTTCATAGGTTCCCTGACGGATTGCGGCTCCCGCTTTCCGGTAATAAATAAAAGCGACTGCTCCCAATACAGCGAAAAAGCCTGCCTGGTACCCAAATGAGTACTGTAAATAACCATTATAAAAGATATACATGACATCTGTCGTATCCTTCTTGACAGACATAATCAGAAATGAGGTGAGGAATCCGACAGCGCCGCCAGCAACAAGCCACAGCACTATTTTAGCCAGAATCTGTCCCATACTCTTTGATTTATTCTTATTATTCTTCATCGCCCGCTCCTATCTGCCGGTAATTGCCGGCTCTTTTATTTCTCTGCGATTTTTTCCTTTTTTCATTCTTCATATCTGAAAATATCCTCCACCGTAGTCCCGCAAATAGCGGCCAGCTTCAGTGCCAGGGTGACCGAGGGTGAATAATCCCCTCTTTCAATCAGGCTGATGGTCTGCCTGGACACCCCGGCCATATTGCCAAGCTCCGCCTGATTTACTCCCAGCCTCGCCCGGTGTTCCTTCAATCGGTTATATAACGGCATTATGACCTCCTTTCCCAGCGTTCCTATCCTCCCAGGCCTTCGGGATTTCCTGCAACGCAAAACAGGATGACAACTTTTCTTGTCACCCTGATAATAACATTGACAAACAAAGTTGTCAATGACAAATTTACTTGTCATTATTTTTCCTGCGGGCACTCCGACATGCCTGTCCCGCTATCTGGTCAGCTTTCGGATCCAGTTCCCGTAATGGGATTCCAGGAAGGCCGGCACACACTTGAATATCTGATCCGCGTTCAGACAGCATACCACCACCGCAGGAGAAGCCTTTACCACAAAGGCCATAATGAAGGACAGAGGGATTACAATCCCCCATATGCTGATCAAGTCCATCTTCACCACAAACATGGCGTTTCCGCCGCCGCGGATAATTCCGTTATTGGTCGGCATCTGATAGGACATTCCCACGATTACGATGCTCAGTATAATCAGGAAGGTATTCGCCATATCTTTGGTGGCCGGCGTCAGATCATAAATCCGCAGCAGAGGAACACGGATTACAAACAGGACAAGCCCGGATACCACACCGATTATCAAAAACAGCCGCTGCATCAGCTTTGCATAATGCTTGACCAGATCGATATCCCCTGTCCCTATGGTTTTTCCTATAATGACGGAAGCGGTGGAAGCCGCTCCTACCGCCATGGACTTGACCATCAGGAAGATGGTGGATGCCACACTGTTGGCAGCAATCGCCGCCGCAGTCATATGGCCGAGAATAACGGTCTGCAATGCGGTATTGACTCCCCACAGCCCCTGTACCAGCAGCATGGGCGCGGTTAATTTAAAATAATCCCTGCACAGAAGCTTGTCCGGATGAAAATAATCACTCAGCCTAAGCCGCAGATTGGTTTCCTTTTTACGGATATAGAAAAGCAATACCAGCAGTTCTATGGCCCGGGCTGCCAGCGTTCCCACCGCCGCGCCTGCCGCGCCCATTTCCGGAGCGCCGAAATGGCCGTAAATCAGCACATAATTAATGCCGCAGTTAATGAAAAAGGTGATGATCGACAGCTGAAAGGCTATATTCACCAATTCCACGCTCCGCATGGTAGCAAGAAGGATCTGTGTGACGGCAAAGAAGAAATATGTAAAACGAATGATGGCCAGATAACGGACACCTTCCTCAATGATTGATTTCTCCGTTGTAAAAATGCCCAGCGTCTGATAGGGAAAAATACTGACCAGCGTGAACAGGATCACCGCGATCCCGAGCCCCGCCCACATGGCTCCCGCAGCGATTTTTTTCATGGGTTCCGTCCGGCGCTGTCCCCAGTACTGGCTGCAGAATATAACAAGCCCGTCCCCCAGGGCCATCAGAAGCTGCTGGTAAATGAACTGGATCTGGTTCACCGCCGCCACGCCGGACAGAGCTGTCTCGCTGTAGGCCCCCAGCATCATATTATCCGCCAGATTCACGCTTAAGGTCACCACGTTCTGAAGGACCAGGATAACATATATAGAAAAAAAGTTCCGGTAAAACAAGGTGTCTGTTTTCTGTTTCATATCATTGAATTCCTTCCCGCAGCTTTGCTTTCAGCCAGTCTGCATTCACACCTGAGGCGCTATAATCGTTTTTACTCCCTTGTCGCCAAACCCCGATGTCAGTTCCTCCGGCGCATGCCAGTCCGTGATCAGAATATCCACATTCTCCGGTGAGGCTATCAAAACCATGGAATCATCCCCGAATTTCGTATAGTCCAGAAGCATGATCTTTTCTTTGGAAATGGTCAGTATCTTTCGTTTCAGTTCCGCTTCTCCCAGCGTGGGCGTGGAAAAGCCTCTTTCCACCGTAAAATGATTGGCGCTGATAAAGCCTTTGTCAAAGAACAGGTTCCCCAGCACCTGTTCCGCCAGATAGCCCACACAGGAATAAATGTTGGTGCGCAGCTCGCCTCCGATTATAATGCTGTGGATATCCGCCGCTTTCGCAAGCTCCATTGCCACAAAAATATTGTTCGTACACGGCATAATATTCCGCTTCGGCCCCTCCACAATCATTCTGGCAAGTTCGAAGGTAGTCGTGCCGCTGTCCAGAAAAACCGCTTCCCCATCCTGAATGCAGTCATAGGCAGCGGCTGCGATTGCCTTTTTTTCTTCCCTGTGGCGGACCTCATTTTCCTGATGGGAAAATTCCCGCAGGGAACCGTACCTGCTCACCGCGCCTCCCCAGGTACGCTTCAACACCCCTTCCTGCTCCATGTTCGCAAGAAGCTTACGCACAGAAACCTCCGAAAGTGAAAAAGCCTCGCTTAACTCCGAAACCGATATGGAAGACTTTATTTTCAGCTGATCCAAGATATATTTCCGTCGTTCGTCCTGATTCATATTGCACCCCTTTGCCGGCCGGACCGGCATATTCTTTTTTTACTCCAATTATATACTTCCTTGCGCACACTCTGCAACTACCTATTGCTTTTTTCCTTAATTCTTTGCCTGCTCAGCTTTTAACCGTCCGGACAGGTCTGAACGATTACAGCCACTTTCATTTTGCTTACGATTTTATTTCATTTTCTATGGACATCAAAAGGCAAATATATTATAATGCAACTGTACCTTACAGCAAACATATCTGTTCATTTTAATAATTCAGGAGGAATCCCTATGATAATTGACAGTGCCAAATTAAACGGCCCCTGTTCCTGCGGCAGAAGCCATGAAATGATCACCAAAGAAGCCATTATCGAACCCGGCTGTCTGAAAAAACTGGACTTTTATACGGACAAATACGGAATTACCGGAAAACGCGCCGTAATTTATGATGAGAACACCTATCATGCCAAAAACATACTGCATCCCGCCGCCGATCAGGAAATCATCCTGGATCCCACGAATTTACATGCCAACGAAATCGCAGTGGGAAAGGTTATGGAACAGCTGGACGGTGATATCGATTATCTGGTTGCCATCGGAAGCGGTACCATTCATGATACCACCCGCTATTGTGCCAATGACAGAGGGATTCCTTTTATCTCCTGCCCTACCGCGGCCAGCGTAGACGGCTTCTGCTCCACCGTGTCCGCCATGACCTGGAAGGGCTATAAAAAGACCATGCCCGGCGTTGCGCCCGTATTCGTGCTGGCGGATATTGATATCATAAAAGAAGCGCCCCTGTATCTGGCCCTCAGCGGCGCAGGTGATATTTTCGGCAAGTATACCGCCCTGGCCGACTGGAATATTGGCCATGCCCTCACAGGAGAATATCTCTGCCCGGTCATTGAATCCATGACACGGGATGCTGTGGACGCTGTCCGCTCCTGCTGCACCGGCTTGAAGGAACAGGATGAGCATGCCTTCGAACAGCTGACCTACGGGCTTATTCTTTCCGGCCTGGCCATGCAGCTGATGGGGAATTCACGCCCCGCCTCCGGTTCGGAGCATCATATTTCCCATTTGATAGAAATGCAGCCTGCGGCCTTCCCCTTCCATTCCGATGCGCTTCACGGGGAAAAAGTAGGCGTGGGAACCATACTCATTTCCCAGGCCTGCCACAAAATCGCTGAAACAGAAGATATTTCCCCTTATGTCCATCCCTATTCCATGCTTCCGGAAAAAGAGCTGGAGGAGCTGTATGGCCCGTCCCTGTATCCCAGCATTGTGGAAGAGAACAAAAAGGACTGTATGGAAGGAGTCACTCCGGAAATGCTCATCAATGCCTGGCCAGAAATCCGGAAAATCATCGCAACAATCCCCCGCCCGGAGGAGCTTACCGCTTTGTATGAAGAAATCGGTGCTAAGAAAAGCATGGAGGATATCGACGTTCCTTTCGCTTATCTTCCCCAGCTGCTCCGATTTTCTCCCAGCGCAAGGAACCGGCTGACCATGATGCGCGTGTGCTGGATGCTTAATCTTCCTGAGGACAAAGCATAACTCTGCCTGCCTAATCATAAAAAAAGATACAGAAGAACGGTGCCCTGTCAGCAGACGAGGTGCCGTTCTTCTGTATCTTCTTATCTTTTTTCATTTCTGTCATGTTCTGTTTCTTTTCTAATCTGCAGCTTTTCTTTGCCTGGCGGGAAAAAACGGATGCCTTTCAAAAAATACTAAAGCTCTTCCACCCAGCGTATGGTTTCCCATACCGGTTCCCCGTCGTTATGCTGTTCCGGCCCCGGTGTGCTCCTTCCGCGGAAGATGTGTCCTTTCAGGATTTCCCTGAGTTCTTTTTCTATCTCCGGGTATTCTTCGATCACATTCTTTTTCTCCCCGATATCCACGGAAAGGTCATACAGCTGGAACCTGGGCGCTCCGGCGGGTTCTTCCCCCGGCTTCGGATCCGACCAGCCGCCGGATCCCGGACACATTTCCAGCTTGAATTTTCCCTTCCGTATGGAAAGGGAACCGTCAATACTTTGATGGATCAGATCCTCCCTGACCTCTTCCCCGTCCGGATCCAGCCATAGAGGAAGGCTGCTCACGCTGTCCACTCCCATTTGCGGCTCCAGCGGGATTTCCAGGCAATCCGCCATGGTCGCCATGATATCACTCAGGCAGACCATTCGGGAACATCTTTTTCCCTTCGGCACCTTTTCCGGCCACTGTACAATCAGAGGAATGCGGTGTCCCCCTTCATAAATATCGGCCTTGGTGCCGCGGAATACATAGCTGGGATTATGCCCCATCGCCAGAAGCTCCGGATAATCCGCCATGGGGGAACAGCCGTTATCCGACGTATAGATCAGGATGGTATTTTCAAAAAGTCCCAGTTCCTTCAGTTTCCGGTTGATCCTTCCCGCCACATCATCACAGTGCAGGACAAAATCCCCATATTCATTCGTACCGGATTTTCCCCGGAACTGCTGTGCCGGAAGGATGGGGGTATGGGGAGCAGGCATGGGAAAATAAAGAAAGAACGGTTCCTCCCGGTATTCCTCTATTTTTTCCAGGACCTTATCCGTCAGCTCATCCAGGACCTTTTCCTGTTCAAAGCCCGGAGCCGTAGGACCTTCCCGGAAAAATCCCTTTCCCGTGCCCTTTGTCACATGATCCGGCAGCGCCGTAAAATGATCATTTTCTATATAGATATAGGGCGGCATATCCAGGGAAGCGCTGATCCCGTAAAAGTATTCGAATCCATGGGAAACAGGGGAATCTTCTATTTTGCCTGCGTAATCCACATGATCGCAAGCATCGAAGTCCGGTTTTTCCACAAACCCTTCCTCTTTTGCGAAGCTCATCCCCAAATGCCATTTCCCGACCATAGCCGTCCGGTAGCCGTTATCCTTCAGCATATCCGCCAGCGTTTTTCTCCCCCGTTCAATCAGGGGTTCGGAATAGCCTCCCATCACAGAGGACTTCAGCCGTGATCTCCAGTTATAACGACCGGTCAGTATGCCGTAACGGGACGGCGTACATACCGCAGCGGTAGCATGGGCATCGGTGAAGCAGATCCCGTTTTCCGCCATTTCATCCAGATTCGGCGTTCGGAATCCGCAGTTTTCATTCAGCGCGGAGATATCCCCGTAGCCCATATCATCCGCAAGTATATAGATCAGATTCGGTTTAGTCATGATCATTCCTCCCAAAAGTGGACCGGCCCGAGGCCAGCCCACTGTCATTCACCATACCTTCCGGTATATGTAGTCTTTATTTAAGCTTAACTCCTGTTACTGCGTATCCAGCCCGTAGTTATTATCGGCGCTCCACTCTTTTTCCGCTTTGATGGTATCGAATACCGTTTTGAAGGAATCCTGCACATATTGTGCAAATGCATCGGTATCATAGGTTCCTTCCAGATACATCTGGCCGCCGCGGCAGAAGAAGTCACGAAGCTCGCTGTTTACTCCTGTGTAATAAGCAAGGCGGAGCGGTTCCTCTGTGATAATAAAGCCGGAAAGCCTGTCGGGCAGCTGTGTGCTTGTGGAAAGGGGAATCCGGTTGATGCCTTCGGCAAATCTTCTCTGTACATCGGGAGAGGACATAAACTGTGCAAAATCAATGGCCGCCGCCAGCTTTTTGGGGTCGGATTCACATGCTTTATTTACGGCAAAAATGATATCGGGCTGACCGCCGAGAATAACGGATTTTCCCATGGCGTTTTTATTGGTATCCGTTGTAATAACGGGAATTGCCATAACGCCGTATTCAAAGCTGTCCCCCACATTTGCAGAAATGGCTGTCAGGTTGGTGGACATGGCCTGTACCATGGCAACCTCGCCGCGGATAAACATATCAATTGCCGTCTTCTGATCCAGTCCGTTGTAATCGGAGGTCCAGTACTGGGAAAAATCTTTCATCAGGTCAAAAGAATCCTTGATGGAATCCGAGGTGAAATCCAGTGTCCCTTCGTCAAAAGCCTTCACCATTTCATTCAGCTCGATAAACCCGTTTCCGGATACATCTGTTTTTTCCACCAAATCATTATTCAGCTGGCTGCATACGGAATTGTTGAACCACAGCCAGGAAAGATCGTCCTTGGATGCATTGGGGAACGCAAAAGGAGTCGTTCCTGCGCTTTTCAGCTTCTGACAGACATCCATAAACTGATCCCAGGTTTCAGGCACCTGCACCCCTGCCGCATCAAATAAGGACTGGTTGTAGAAGATCCTTACAACGCTGGTGGATGACGGATAGCCCGGCACATCATTGTCCGTCAGATACATTCTCTCCAGAATGGAATCCGGAAGAGTTTCCTTCCATGCCTTGCCTGTATCATAGGGGCTTTCCTGATCATATAAATCCTTGAAATTATGCAGATAGCCCGCTTCATAATCCGCAGTGATATCATAAATAATTCCGGTGTACACGTCAGGGCCCTGGTTGGCGGTAAACTGTGTGGTCAGCCATACCCGGTAATCGGTAGGCTGCTTTTCGAACTTCACAGTCGCGCCGGTCTTTGTTTCCCATTCCTTAATGATTTCTTCGGATAAGGCGTTCGCCGTTTCATCCGTTGATAAATCCTGGGCGAATACAAGCGTCACCCCGGAAAAGTCCGTATCGCCGGCAGAGGCCTCTTCCCCGCCCGTTTCCGCCGCTGCAGGAGACTGTGATTCCCCGCCGCCCGCTGAAGATTCCGCCGGTGCCGCCGGCTTCTGTGAACTGCCGCAGCCTGCAAGCATACAAACAGACAGTGCGATTGCCGCCAATGCTTTCATTCTCTTTTTCATGTTTTTTCCTCCTTAGAATAAAAATACTGCTTTTTCCTATTGTTTCCTTTTCCTATTGCTGCTCTTTCCGCTGCCGCAGCAGCGGCATGAAACTCAACTTCTTATTCCTTCCCTTATCCCTTAACCGCTCCCTGCGTAATTCCTGCCACAAAATATTTGCTGGCAAAACAGAACAGGATCACCAGAGGAAGAGATGCGATAATATAACCTGCAAACAGCACCCCGTTTCCGTCCGATACCGATACAATCAGCTTGGTCAGCGCCACCGCAATCTGCTGTGTCGCTTCGCCGGAGCTGGCGACCAGAGGCCAGATATAATTGTTCCATGCATTCAGCCCAGTCATAATGGTCACGGTGGACAGTATCGGTTTGGACAGGGGAAGAACCACCTTCAGCAGAATGTCCATATCCCCGGCCCCTTCGATTTCCGCCGCTTCAAACAGGCTTTTGGAAATAGCCTCCATGGAGCTACGCGTCAGGAACGTCCCCATCGCCACCTGATAAGCGGCGGGCGGCAGAATCAGCCCCCAGTAGGAATTGAACAGCCCCAGATTCGTTATCTGTACAAACTGCGGTATCAGCATGACGAAGCCCGGTATCATAAGCAGAGCGATGATTCCATAATAGAGAAGCTCTTTTCCGAAAAAACTCTCATAACGGACAAAGGCGTAGCTGGCCAGCATGGAAACCACCACCGTTATCAAAATAACCGCAAAGGTTACCAGCAGGGAATTCAGCATGGGCCGGACCACCTGGGGCAGCGCCTTGGCATAATTCATAAACTGCCAGTTCACGGCCAGCTGAAAGGGTGTTTTAATTATTTCGGTCTGCCCTTTAAAAGAATTAATAACCAACAGATAAAAGGGGGCCAGTGTGAGCAATAAAAGGATGCCCAACAAGATACGGCTGAAAATACTGACTGCTTTTCTCATTTCCGTGCACCTCCCCTAATCCATGCTTTCCGTATTTTTCATAAGCTTCTGGTTAATTACCGTTAGTACCATAATAATTGCGAACATGATAACGCCGATTGCGGAGGCGTATCCCATTTTCCGGTAGGTAAAGCCCTGCTCGTAAAGCACCACCGACGGTGTGATGGTAGCCGTTCCCGGGCCTCCCTTTGTCAGGATATAAACCGTATCAAAAACCTGGACCGCATTGATGATGGCAAGTGTCACCGTCAGCTTCATCTGGCTTGCCAGCATGGGGAGGTCGATTTTGATAAACCGCTGGAAGATATTAGCCCCGTCAATTTCCGCCGCCTCAAACATATCTTTGGATATGTTCTGCAGCGCCCCGAAGTAAAGCAAAAACTGAAGGCCGCCCAGAGAAGCGCTTCCCAGCCAGGGAAAACCGATTGCAATGATGGAACCGAGCGCCGTCCTGCTGTCCCCCAGCCAGGGTTTTGCCAGATTTCCAATCCCGATGGAGGTGAGTATATTGTTCAGCACTCCCGTATCCCCTGCCAGGATCCACTTCCACAGCAGGATGATTACCACACTGGGAACGACCATGGGAAAAGTAAAAGCCGTCCTGACCACATACTGCTTTTTCGTGGATTTCACCGCATACAGCAGCTCTGCCGCCAGCAGCGGGAAGGTCAGGACAATGAGGATATCCGCTCCTGCGATCCAGAGGCTGTTCACCAGGGATTTGGTAAAAGTGATATCCCGGAATGCCGCTATGTAATTATCCAGCCCCACAAAAAGATTGACGTTGGCCCCGTTCCAGTTAAAAAAGGACTTTATGATCGCCATTCCAAAAGGAATATACTTGAAGGTAACCATCAGAAGATAAATAGGCAGAAGGAAAAGATACGGCTTCACCATCCTGAACAGAGACTTCTTTTTCATCGCCGCCGCGTTATCCCTCTGCAGTCCGCCGGTATTTCCTTTTTTCATCGTTCATCCCTCCCTATAGCAACAGATGTATAACATATTCAGCCAATGTCATTTTTTATCGTTTGTTTTATCTGATATATCTATTCTATAGAGATTTTCTTTATAAATCAGTGGGTTATTTTTATGTTTTACGTGTAATATTTTTAACTTCTTTATATATTTTGCACTACACCGGTAATTTTGTCTCATACGCAGCAACGGACATCCCGCGCCGCAGGACGTCCGTTTTTTCCGTAAAAAAAGACTTATTCCCGGATAAACCGTCACTCATTCTGTTTCCGTTTTACTTTCATCACCACCCGGCAGCCGCCTCCTTCCGCAGGAAAGAGTGTCAGACCGTATTCCGGGCCGTCCGATAGCTTAATGCGGTTGTTCACGTTTTTCAGGGCCACTCCGGATCCCTTCTCCGAATCCGCAGCTTCATAATTGACTTCGGACAGCTGCGCATTCAGCTCCCTGCTCTTCTCCGGCGTAATTCCCACTCCGTCGTCCGTAACGGTCACGATAAGCGCCTCCTCCCGGACTTCGGCATCGATTCGGATGATCCCCCGGTGCCCGTCTTTGGGCAGAATCCCGTGGCTCCATGCGTTTTCCACAAGAGGCTGCAGTGTCAGCTTCAGAATGCTCACCTGCAGAAGCGGCGCCTCCACGCAGCATTCCAGGGTGATGCTGTCATCGAAACGCATATTTATTATACTTACATAAGCCTTAACATGCTCGATTTCCTTTGCCAGCGGCACCCTGTGGTTTTTCATATCACAGCTGTACCGCATCATATTTGACAGGTTCTCCGTCAGCAGGACAATGGAATCCACCTCTTCGATCTGGGCGATACAGTATATATTATCCAGGGTATTATACAGGAAATGAGGGTTTATCTGGGACTGCAGGGCAGAAAGCTGGGCCTCCTTTTCCTGTACCCTGCTCAGATACATATTAGCGCTCATTTCCTGAAGCTTTCTCTTCATCTGATTGAAACGATTCCCTATCTGCCCCAGCTCGTCATTGCTTTTTACCTGGATAAAGGTGTCGTTTTCTTCCTCTATTGTACTGATAAGCTTATTCAGCAGTGTGATGGGCATCATGATCCGGCTGCTGAAAACAACGGTCAGAGCCATGGCCGCTATACCGGTTCCCAGAATGATAAGATTAATATTCCGGATAATCCGGTTCATATCCCGGAAGGTATCCTGGGTGGATTCCACCGAATAAATATGCCATCCGAACTGATCGTTAGTTACGCCGTCCACAAACCACTCCCGGTTCAGGAAGGTGCCTGTCCTCCCCAAATCCTCCCTGTGGTTTTCGATGAGGAAGGCAACCTCCTCCTCCTGGGCCTGCGTCAGGTTAATGCCTGCCAGCACATTTTCCTCCTTATCGGAAATAAGATATCCCCTGGAGTTCTGCGCATATTCCCCGAAAATATCCCGGATATAATCCATATTTATGCTGAACAGGATAAACGGCTTTTCCTCCTGCCTGAAACCGCTGGAAGAAGGCACATTCCAGGCCCTCATATAATAAATAGCCTCATTTTTTGTTATATTTTCCGGCCTGAAATCCTCCGTAAGCGGCCCGTACATCAGCTTCAGACTGCCGCTTTGTCGGAATTTCCGATACCAGTCCGCCTCCTGAAAAGAAAAATTCTTCTGTATGGGCCCGCTTCCCACATAGGCATTTTTATCTTCGTTTATATAAAAAATGACCCCGGTGACCACAGACTGCATATTATTGCCGTTAATGGTTTCCTTCACCTCATGCTCATAATCCAGCCGCTGCTTCATCTGCTCAAAATCACTCAGATGGGGCTGGTAACGGAACATTTCATACAGCTGTTCATTATTGAAGGTTATGAAAATCTGATTCACCTTATCATAAAGGCCGTTCAGCTCATAGTTGATTTCCTTCATCTGCTGGGAATTGTTCTGCTCCAGAAGCCCGCTGATAAAATTGTGGTTATAATAGTTAATGGACAGCGTCGTCCCCAGCATCGCCACCAGCAGGACAAGGCCGAATGAAAGTATCAGCCTGGTGCGCATCCCCAGCTTTTCAAGTATCCGTTCCATCCTCATCCTCTATCTCTCTGGCAATCCCGGCTTTATATTCTCCCGGCGTCACCCCGCTGATTTTCTTAAACACCTTGGTAAAATACTGGTAATCATCATACCCTACCGCTTCGGCTATCTGCACCAGCTTATATTCGGTGGATGCGATCAGCTCCTGCGCTTTTTCCACCCTCACCTGAGCCAGATAGCTCATGAGGGATTTTCCGGACACCTTTTTGAACAGGCTGGAAAAATAGGACTCCGTCACATGGCATTCCTCCGCCAACTGGCTGAGCGTATAATGTCTGGCGCAGTCCTCCCGGATATCCCGCATCAGCTTTTCCACGATACGGGAAGAAGAATTATCCTCAGCCAACACTGCAAGACGTTCTTCCAGCACATCTGCTCCCGCTTTTTCCCCCTCCGCCTGCTGCCTTTCCGTTTCTATCTGCTGCACACACTGATCCAGAATCAGGTTCAGCTGCTCCCTGCTCACCGGCTTCAGAAGGTAATCCACCGCACGGAACCGGAGCGCCCTTCTGGCATTATCAAAATCATCATAGGCGGATATCATCACGATCTTTGCATTAGGATTCATCTCAAAAATCCGTTCACCCAGATCGCAGCCGTTCTCCTGGGGAAACATCACGTCGGAAAGGATAATTTCCGGCATCTCCCGCCGGAAAATTTCCAGCGCCTGCGTCACATTTTCCGCTTCCCATATCTCCCCGATAGGATTCCTCTCCCGGTCAATCATCCGGACAATCCCTTTACGGATCCACCTCTCATCGTCCGCTACCAGTACTTTAATCATATAACTCCTTTCCCCCGATAAAGCTCTTTCCTTCCCCTCCGGCTGCGGAGCCTGTCCGCCGCCGCTTATAAACAGCTTATCATCTGCCGTATTTTACCGTCAATCGATTCCTGTACTTATTTCTAATTGCACTATGACTAAGAATTATCATTTTCATTAATATCTAACCCCTCTAATTCTGCCGCCTCAAAGATTCGTTGATTTAACCAGTCACTTTCCGGTTTACATACAAGTCTTGCATTAGAATATGCAACCGGCAATGTTAAAATTGTAGGTGCCGTATATTTTTTTGAGGTACTGTTATACTCTACTACCAATGCAACCTCTGCTATTTTTTTCGTATTAAATGCAAGAGGTAATAATATAGACATTTTATTGTAGGAAGGAAAATATACAGGTATTGCAGTTCTATAATTCCAGCTTACACGCATCACTGTTTTTCTTACAGCACTACGGAAAGCTGATTCCAAGTCATCATAGACATCCGGGTCTGACGTGATTTCATCACCAATTTTATGCCAGTATTCTTTCTTTTCTTTTTCTGTAAAATTGTTTATATCTATATTTAACAACTCTGTAAGTTTAGAAGATTTTCTGCATCCATCCACCAAAAAACAGTGTGGCAGCCTATCCGGATGATCTATAAAATAATGGTCAGGCTGCAAATCCGGAACTTGTTCGTCTGGTGTTTTCTCTTCCGATATAATATAACTTATATCGGAAATCTTGGAAAAATAACGGACCGGTTTGGGTAATCTGTTAAAGTTATCTGCCAGCAATCGTCCTCCATGCTTAACCCCAGGTATACAAAACATAACAAATTTCCAAGGTTTCAATCCTATATTTTTTTCGAACAATATATATATGTATTGATAATTTCTATTAACCAGCCCTGTATTGAAAACGGAATAACGTCCATCAATACTTAACAATATCAGTTTATCCTGCCAGGCTTTTGCGAATGTATAGTTAATATAACTTTTAAGGATTGGAAAATCGTCATCACTTGGATTTTCCTTAAAAGACCAATTTTCGTATAAAGCCAATTCATCTTTCAATTGTTTCAGATCAGCTAAATAATTATTCCATTGGGCATAATTAAAAAGCATTTCCCGTGGTTTATTTCCAACTTCCACAAAAATGTCACTATGAAACTCATTTGCAGAAATTGCTCCCTGCATCTCCCAAGGCTGTCTGTTTTCATTCTTGTTAGGGACAAAAATTAAAACGACAGCACTTCCATCTTCTTTTGAAAGAACATCCACTGTCATATAAATATGATCAGCGGATTTTAAATCGCTGACAACAACATTCCCATTTTTATAAATAATTTGGGCCTGTTCTATTTCAGAAGCTGCTTTTTTATATAAACTATTAATTATTTGCAGAAGTTCATATTGTGTTGACTTCGTATTTCCACTTAAAATACGAAAAGATACCAAAGCACGTTCAGGAAGGAACGCGAAATCTTTTATTTCTTTAAATTGATCAATAAGCATACGAAACCTCTCCTTACTATTTTTTATAATACAAAGCGGCAAAAAATACTTAAAATAAATAAAAATCGAATTGACATATATACTATATTGTGCTATGTTATAGATGTCTAGTGGATATAATTTTTTTGTGAGTGAGTCCTTGTTCTGTAGTGTGATACAGAACAGGGACTTTTTATTATCCATACTATTATTCAAATACCGAAATGAACAACACCGCTTCGATGCATACTTTTATAACTTATATAATTATTAGGATCGTGAATTTGTGCAGAAACTGCCAGATAGTGTAAATACACTAAATTTAGTAATAAGATTATAATTAAGATACTTTATAATTGATAATTTGTCAACACTTATATAATAAAATTATTTGTCCGTAAGTTCATCGTAATTTGGAAAATTACCCATGATTATAGATCAATATTTCAGCCTTTGACAGTTAAGGAAACAAAAAACCGCTGTAAGCCTTGAAAATCAGGCTTACAGCGGTTCCACTAAGTTTTTGCAAAGTATAGCAATTTATTTTCTTCTTTTACTTCTTTTACAAGGCACCGCACACTTTTCCTTATTCACTCACGGATTCAGGAATGATACAGATATAGTCCGGCAATTCCCTCCGCGAAGCCAGCCAGTCTGCTTTACCCATCTCATAATTTACAATTGAGTTCCATTCTCCCAGCCGATCCTGCCATGCATCTGTTTCTATTCCCACACGTCTGAACCCCAGCTTTTTTTCATAAACATGCTGCGCCCGCTCGTTTTTCAGGTTCGTGTCCAAAATCATTTTCTCATATCCATAATAACGGAACAGCGCATCAATAAAAACAGTAAGCAATTCTGTACCATACCCCTTTTCCTGCCTGGTAAAGTCACAGATTTTGATACCGAGTTCTGCTGCGCCTTCCTTATTGCGATAATTCATTTCGCCAATAGGGGTACCGTCAAGTTCTATGATATGCCGACGGTGGCTTTCATCCCTGTCGGAAGCAAGGCTCTCACGTATTTCTTCCGGTGTACATCCCACACCATTCGGAAAACCCGCATGAGCCATAACCTTTCCGTCATTCCACCATGCACAGAGTTGTTCGGCATCGGCGGATACCGCATTGCGAATGGTTAAGTTTTTGTACCTGATAAACATACAAGTCCTCTTTATTTCCCAATCACCTTAGGATTCTCCGCCCTCTTCGGCAGAACCACCTTATCCAGATGCCAGATATCATTCACATACTCCTGAATAGTCCTGTCAGAGCTGAACTTCCCGGAGCATGCCACATTCAGGATAGCGCTCTTTGCCCAGCCTGCCTCGTCGATGTAAGCGGCCTCCACCTTGCGCTGCGCTTCCGCATAAGGCTTGAAATCCTTCAGGATAAAATACATATCCGCTTTGGAGGTACTCTGTGTATTCAGCAGGGAGTTGTACAGCGGGCGGAACAGTTCCGTATCATAAGGAGCAAAGGTTCCGTTGATCAGCTGCATAAGTACTTTGCGGATATCCGGATCGTTATTGAAGATATCCATGGGATTATAACCGCCGAAGTTCTCAAACCGGATTACCTCATCCGAGCTTAACCCGAAAATAAAGGCGTTATCCATTCCCACTTCTTCCACGATTTCCACATTGGCCCCGTCCATGGTTCCCAGGGTAAGGGCTCCGTTGAGCATGAATTTCATGTTTCCGGTTCCGGAGGCTTCCTTGCTGGCTGTGGAAATCTGTTCGGACACATCCGCCGCCGCGAAAATCCATTCCGCATTGGAAACCTTATAATCTTCAATAAATACCACCTTGATTTTGCCGCCGATGGAAGGGTCATTATTCACCACATCCGCCACCGCATTGATCAGTTTGATGGTCAGCTTGGCATTCCTGTAGCCGGCAGCCGCTTTAGCGCCGAATATAAAGGTTCTGGGATAAAATTCTTTATCCGGATTTTCTTTCAGTCCATTATACAGATACATAATGTGGAGGATGTTCAGCAGCTGGCGCTTATACTCATGAAGACGCTTCACCTGTACGTCAAAAATAGAACGGGGATCCACTTCCACACCGTTATGCTCCAGAATGTAATTGGCAAGGCGCACTTTATTCTGATACTTGATATTCATGAACTCCTGCTGCGCTTTTTTATCCTCGGCATAGATCTTAAGGCCGCTGATTTTGGATAAATCGGTAATCCAGTCACTGCCCACATGAGCCGTAACCCACTGAGCCAGAAGAGGGTTTCCATGAAGGAGGAACCTTCTCTGGGTAATACCGTTTGTTTTATTATTGAATTTATCGGGCATCATTTCATAGAAATCCTTCAGCTCCTGTTTCTCCAGGATTTCCGTATGAAGCCTTGCAACGCCGTTGACTGAATAGCCGGAAACAATGGCAAGATGCGCCATTTTCACCTGTCCGTCATAAATGATAGCCATTTTGGCAATCTTGTTCTGGTTGCCAGGATACATCTGGGAAACCTGAGCCACAAAACGGCGGTTGATTTCCTCAACTATCTGGTAAATACGGGGAAGAAGTCTGGAGAAAAGTTCAATCGGCCATTTTTCCAGGGCTTCCGCCATAATAGTATGGTTGGTATACGCACAGGTTTTGGTGGTCACAGCCCAGGCTTCATCCCAGGTGAGATAATAATCATCCATAAGGATACGCATGAGTTCCGCAATGGCTACCGTAGGATGGGTATCATTGAGCTGGAACGTCACCTTCTCGTGGAATTTGCGGATATCGTCATGCTTTCTCATATATTTTTCCACCGCTTCCTGTACGGAGGCAGAAATGAAGAAATACTGCTGCTTCAGACGAAGCTCCTTGCCTGCATAATGGTTATCGTTGGGATAAAGCACCTCGACGATATTCCTTGCCAGGTTTTCCTGTTCTACGGCCTTCTGGTAATCCCCTTTATCAAAGGATTCCAGCTGGAAGCATTCCACAGGCTCCGCATCCCAGATGCGCAGGGTATTCACAATACCGTTTCCATAGCCTACGATAGGCATATCATAGGGAACAGCCTTTACAGACTGATAGCCCTCCTGCTTAAAGCAGTTGCGTCCGTTTTCATCCACAAAAACATTAACATATCCGCCGAACTTGACCTCCTTGGCATATTCCGGACGGCGGAGTTCAAAAGGATTGCCGTCGGCCAGCCAGTTGTCCGGCACCTCAATCTGATAGCCGTCCCTGATTTCCTGTTTGAACATTCCGTAGCGGTATCTGATCCCGCATCCATAAGCCGCATAGCCCAGGGTTGCCAGGGAATCCAGGAAACAGGCCGCCAGACGTCCCAGTCCGCCGTTGCCCAGCGCCGGATCCGGTTCCTGATCTTCCACTGTATTGATATCGATTCCCAGCTCTTCAAGAGCTTCCTCCACATCCTCATAAGCCTGCAGATTAATCAGGTTATTTCCCAATGCACGGCCCATCAGAAATTCCATGGAAAGATAATATACAGTTTTCGGATCCTCCTTCTGATACTCCTTCTGGGTATTCATCCAATTATCTACGATGATATCCTTGATGGCATAGGAAACCGCCTGGAAAATCTGCTGCTGCGTAGCCTCCTCCAGGGTTTTCCTGTAAAGGGTCTTTACATTATACACCACACTGTTCTTGAATAAATCTTTGTCAAATTTCTGAATAACCGGTTTCTTAAGCATTTACTTTCTCCTCGTTCCTCACAATTATCGTTCATTTTACGGTTCATACAGCGATGCAGGAACCGTTCTTTCCTATACTATATTATGCCTGCTGTAAGTCTGACACGTACAGTTTACAACACTTTACCAAATATGGAAACAGTAATTTTGTAACAATAAGTTATAAATTCAGTAAAAAAAGCCGCCACTTCACACCAAAGCGGCGGCTCTCTGTCAGAAAAACACTGATCAGTTCACTTTTTCGATAGCGATGGTCACATTTTCACCGTTAACGTTCCATTCCTTGCTTACAGCCAGCATATCTCCTGCCGTAATGGAATCCGCAAGCACCTTGCCTGCAATAAACTCCTGGTTGGAGGAAGCGATCCCCGCTACGGTCTCATTTCCGCACAGAGATACCCGGATGTGATCCATTACCTCAAAACCAGCTTCCTTACGCATTGTCTGGATTTTGCTGATGATTTCAAATACAAAGCCTTCCTCAATGAGCTCGTCGGACAGGTTGGTATCCAGAACTACCGTCATATTATTGTCGGCCTCGGATACATAGCCTTCCTTCTGTGTCATTTCGATAAGAAGGTCTTCCTTGGTCAGGCTTACTTCCACGCCGTTTACGTCAAAGGTTAGGCTTCCTGAAGCATTCAATTCATCCATAGCGGCATTTCCGTCCAGAGCGGCCAGAGTCTTCTGGATTCCGCCCAGCTGTTTGCCGTATTTCGGCCCAACCGTACGAAGCTGAGGCTTGAAGGTATAGGTGGTGAAGTCTCTTACATCGTCAGTGAATACCACTTTCTTCACATTCAGCTCATCCTCTACGATTTCCTTATAGAAATCGCTCAGGGTGTTTCCGGCCTTTACAAACATGGTGCCGATAGGCTGGCGGTTCTTTATATTTGCCGTATTTCTGCAGGCACGGCCCATAACGACGATATCCAGCACCTCTTCCATCGCTTCTTCCAGTTCTTTATCCACAAAGGCGGGATCCGCTTTGGGGAAATCGCACAGATGTACGCTTTCCGGCGCATTTTTATCCAGGCTTCTCACCAGGTTCAGGTAGATTTCTTCCGTCATAAAGGGAATCATGGGAGCTGCCAGCTTGCTCACGGTTACCAGTGCGGTATACAGAGTCATATAAGCATTGATCTTATCCTGCTCCATTCCCTTGGCCCAGAAACGCTCGCGGCTTCTTCTTACATACCAGTTGCTGCAGTCATCCACAAAGTCCTGAAGGGCTCTTGCCGCTTCCGGAATCTGATAAGCGTCCAGACGGGTATCCACTTCCGTGATAAGGGTATTCAGACGGCTTAACAGCCATTTATCCAGCACGGACAGCTTGTCGGCTTCCAGCTTATATTTTGTGGCGTCAAAATTATCAATATTGGCATACAGCACGAAGAACGCATAGGTATTCCAAAGGGTTCCCATGAATTTGCGCTGTCCCTCAATTACCGCCTTGCCGTGGAAACGGCTGGGCAGCCAGGGAGCGCTGCTGGAATAGAAATACCAGCGGATAGCGTCCGCACCGTATTCATTTAAAGCGTCGAAGGGATCGATTGCATTTCCCTTGGACTTGCTCATCTTCTGGCCGTTCTCATCCTGAACGAGCCCCAGGACAATTACATTTTCAAAGGAAGTCTGGTCAAAGAGCAGAGTGGATTCCGCCAGGAGGGAATAAAACCATCCGCGGGTCTGATCCACAGCCTCTGAAATAAACTGGGCAGGGAACTGCTGCTCAAAGGTTTCCTTATTTTCAAAAGGATAATGATGCTGTGCGAAAGGCATGGCTCCGGAATCAAACCAGCAGTCAATCACTTCCGGCACACGCTTCATGGGCTTACCGCATTTCGGGCAGGGGATGGTGATGGCATCGATATACGGACGATGCAGCTCCACCGTCTTCGCTTCCGGATTGCCGCTTAATTTTTCCAGTTCTTCACGGCTTCCTACGGAAAGCATTTCCCCGCAGTCACACTGCCAGATATTCAGGGGAGTTCCCCAATACCTGTTTCTGGACAGGCCCCAATCCTGGATATTTTCCAGCCAGTCTCCGAAACGGCCCTTACCGATGGATTCCGGTATCCAGTTGATGGTATTATTGTTGGCGATCAGATGCTCTTTTACCGCCGTCATTTTGATAAACCAGGATTCCCTTGCATAGTAGATCAGCGGTGTATCGCATCTCCAGCAGAAGGGATAGCTGTGTTCAAATTTAGGCGCGGAAAACAGCAGGTCTGCTGCCGCCAGTTCTTTCAGGATAACAGGATCCGCATCCTTACAGAAGTTTCCCGCCCAGGGAGTTTCCTTCGTCATTTCCCCCTTGGTATCCACCAGCTGGACAAAGGGCAGATCGTAATTGCGTCCCACATTGGCATCATCTTCACCGAAGGCCGGAGCGATATGAACCACACCGGTACCGTCTGTCAGAGTAACGTAATTGTCACAGGTCACATAAAAAGCTTTTTTATGCTGTTTTTCACAGGTTTCCACCGCACAGTCAAACAGCGGTTCGTATTCCTTATATTCCAAATCCTTACCCACATAGGTTTCCAGCACTTCATAAGCCGGAACTTCAGGATTTTCCTTGTTCAAATCACCCAGAACCGTATCCAGCAGCGCCTGAGCCATATAGTAGGTAAATCCGTCGGCGGCCTTTGCCTTAACATAGGTTTCTTTGGGGTTCACACAAAGAGCCACGTTGGAAGGCAGTGTCCAGGGTGTGGTTGTCCAAGCCAGGATATAAGCATCCTCGCCCTTTACCTTGAAGCGGGCGATAGCGGAGCGTTCCTTCACATCCTTGTAGCCCTGGGCCACCTCATGGGAAGACAGAGGGGTTCCGCAGCGGGGGCAATAGGGAACAATCTTGAAGCCCTTGTAAAGCAGGCCTTTATCCCAGATTTTCTTCAGCGCCCACCATTCGGACTCAATATACTCATCATGATAGGTTACGTAGGGGTCATCCATATCCGCCCAGAAACCAACCTTTCTGGAGAAATCTTCCCACATGCCCTTATATTTCCATACGCTTTCCTTACATTTCTCGATGAAAGGGGCGATTCCATACTCTTCAATCTGCTCCTTGCCGTCCAGGCCCAGAAGCTTCTCCACCTCCAGCTCCACCGGAAGCCCATGGGTGTCCCATCCGGCCTTCCTGGGAACCATATATCCCTTCATGGTACGGTAACGGGGAATCATATCCTTGATAGCCCGGGTTTCCACATGACCGATATGGGGCTTGCCGTTTGCGGTCGGCGGCCCATCATAAAACGTATAGGTAGGGGAGCCCTCCCTGATTTTCATACTCTTTTCAAAGATTTTCCGGTCTTCCCAGAATTTTTCCACTTCGTGTTCCCGTTCCACAAAGTTCAGATCTGTGTTTACCTTAGTGTAAAGTGACATTTCCTTCTTCCTTTCTTTCTCCGGCATTCAGCCTAAAACCTTTCCATAGGAACAAAAAACCCCGCCCTTGTAAAAGGACGAGGTTCAAGACTCGTTATACCACCTGTTACAGCATACGGCTCATAAAAACAGGAACCCCAAAAAGCGGGCCGTCTTTATAAGAATATATGGTTTCCCGTAACGGAGGAAATCCGGCGTTGCCTACTTGTTCCCTTTCAGCCCGCAGCTAAGAAGTGATCTTCCTCATGTTTTACTCGTACCGGTCTCCCACCTGCACCGGCTCGCTGCACCTTTCCAACATGACTACTGTCTTCCTCATGGCTTTTTCCTGTGTTCATGTCGGTATTATATAGCCCGGAAAGCCGCATTGTCAAGGGATTGTGGGAAAGAATCCATGGGAATTGCTTCAATTATTGAAAAATTATTTTCAATGCCTGTCGAATTGTGTTATATTCTGTTTGTATACAATCCTGAAAGGAGGCTGTTCATGGGCTGGATAAAAGCATATGTAACAAAAATATACCGAAATATGGGGCAATATCTGCGATGGCTTTTTTTCAGCGGACTGACAGGAGCGGCCGTGGGGCTGTTTGCCTCTCTCTTTTCCTGGTGCCTTAACCACGCAACCGCTTTCCGCACACAGCATCACTACATGTTTCTCACACTGCCGCTGGGCGGACTGCTGATTGTATTTTTATATAAAGCATTCCATTATGAAAATAACGGCGGAACCGATTCCGTAATCGAAAGCATCCACAGTGAAATTATCATCCCGTTCCGCATGGCTTTTCTTATTTTCTGTTCCACGATTATCACCATTTTCTGCGGCGGCTCCGTGGGCCGTGAGGGTGCGGCACTGCAGATCGGCGGCAGCATGGGGAAAAAGCTGGGGGATATATTCCATTTTAATGAAACAGATAAGAAAATCATTCTCATGAGCGGTATGGCCGCCGCTTTTTCCGCTCTGTTCGGCACGCCCATGGCTGCCGCTTTTTTTGCCATGGAGGTTTCCAGCGTGGGGATCATGTACTATGCGGCGCTGGTTCCCAGCATCTGTGCGGCCCTGGTTGCCAATGATGTCGCCAAATACATAGGCGTGCAGACAGAAAATTTTCATGTTATGAATGATCTGGAGCTTTCCCTTGTTCCCGGGCTGAAGGTTGTCCTATTGGCGGCCTGCTGCGCCATGCTGAGCATTCTTTTCTGCATGATGCTTCAGATGGGGGAAGTTTTCTTTAAAAAATATTTTAGCAACCTGTATATACGGATCTGCGCCGGCGGCATCCTACTCATTCTCCTCACCCTCCTTATCGGGAGCCAGGATTACCTTGGCACGGGCATGCCGATCATTGAACAGGCGCTGGCAGGCAATGCGCTGCCATGGGCATTTCTTTTCAAAATGATATTTACGGTCATCACAATTTCCGCCGGCTATAAGGGCGGTGAAATCGTACCCTCCCTGTTCATCGGCGCCACCTTCGGCTGTACTGTCGGCGCCCTTCTGGGGCTTCCTGCATCCCTGGGGGCAGCGGTAGGCATGATCGCCGTGTTCTGCGGCGTCACCAACTGTCCCATTACCTCCGTGCTCATTTCCTTCGAACTGTTCGGCTTTGACGATGCCTATTATTTTCTCATCGCCGCAGCTACCAGCTATATGCTCTCTGGTTACTACAGCCTATATCACAGCCAGACCATTGTTTACTCCAAATTTGAGAATAAATATGTAAACCAGCATACAAGCAGGCCTTTTTAAACTGCTGCGGCGGCGGTTCGGACAGACAGGAACCGTTACACGAGGCTCTTAAACAGGAAAAACTTGCTTTCTTTCTTAATTACGCGTATTATATTGGTATTTATAATAATAATTCTATCCAGGCTTTACACGCCGTCCGGCTGTGTAAAGCCTGAACTATAATGAAAGCGGAGGAGCACCCATGAAAACGCGGAATCTTACCCTCATGACCGATCTTTATGAATTGACAATGATGCAGGGCTACTTCAAAAACATGGATCGCAATGAAACGGTTATTTTTGATGCTTTTTACCGGAACAATCCGATGGAATCCGGCTATGCCATCTGTGCCGGCCTGCAGCAGGTCATTGAATATGTGGAAAATCTTCATTTTGATGACGATGAGCTTGCCTATCTGAAAAGCCTCGGTATCTTTGAAGATGCTTTCCTGGAATACCTGAAGGATTTCAAATTTTCCGGCAGCATCTATGCTATCCCTGAGGGAAGCATCATGTTCCCCAGAGAGCCTATGATTAAGGTTATCGCTCCCATTATGGAAGCACAGCTGATCGAGACGGCTATTCTGAATATCATCAACCACCAGAGCCTGATCGCCACCAAGACCTCCCGGGTATGCTATGCCGCCCGCGGGGACGGAATCATGGAATTCGGACTCCGCCGTGCCCAGGGCCCTGACGCAGGGATTTACGGCGCAAGAGCGGCTATGATCGGCGGCTGTACCGGCACCAGCAATGTCCTGGCCGGACAGCTTTTTGATGTTCCAGTGAAAGGAACCCATGCGCACAGCTGGATTATGAGCTTCCCGGATGAATATACCGCCTTTAAAGTATATGCGGATATGTATCCGGGTGCGTGCATTCTGCTGGTTGATACTTATGATACCTTAAAATCCGGCGTTCCCAATGCCATCCGCGTTTTCACCGAAATGCGGGAGGCCGGAATCCCCCTCACCTTCTACGGAATCCGTCTGGACAGCGGCGACCTTGCATATCTTTCCAAGAAAGCGAGAAAAATGTTGGATGAGGCAGGTTTTACCGATGCGGTCATTTCCGCTTCCAATGATTTGGATGAGTACCTCATCGACAGCCTGAAGGTACAGGGCTGCAAGGTTACCTCCTGGGGTGTGGGCACTCATATGATCACTTCCAAAAACTGGCCTTCCTTCGGCGGTGTATACAAGCTGGCCGCCATTATGGATAAGGACGGAAACTTTGTTCCCAAAATTAAGCTTTCGGAAAATTCTGAAAAAATTACCAACCCGGGCAACAAGGTTATCTACCGGATCTATGAAAAGGAAACCGGTAAAATTAAGGCCGACCTCATCGCTCTTGCTGATGAAGTGTTCAGCGAAGAAGAACCTCTGCTCCTCTTTGATCCCTTGGAGCCCTGGAAAAAGACTTTGCTGGAAGCCGGTACTTATACCATTCGCGATCTTATGGTTCCCGTATTCCTGGATGGAAAATGTGTATACACTTCTCCCAGCGTAATGGAAATCAGAGAGTACTGTCAGAAGGAACTGAATACCCTCTGGGATGAAACAAGACGTCTTGTGAACCCTCATCAGGTATATGTAGACCTTTCCTCCAAGCTGTATCATATCAAAATCCAGCTTCTGGATCAGATGGGCCAGGTGCACTGACCAAAATCCGGAGCCGACAAGGAGAATCTATGCTGAAAATAATTACCGACTCCGCATCTGATTTATCGGAGGAACTGATCAGCCGATATCAGCTGCATGTCATCCCCACACCTGTCGTTATTGACGAAGTGGATTATCTGGATGGGAAAACCATTCAGACCGGGGAATTTTACAAAATACTGGATGATACAAGCAGAGATGTGAGAACCTATCACATCAACCCTGCCATGTTTGAAGAAGCCTTTATGCCCTATGCAAAAAATGGCGACAGCGTTATTTATCTGTGCTTTTCCACAGGAATCGCAGGCACCTTCAACGCCGCCAATATTGCAAGGGACAATATCCTGGAAGAATATCCTGATTTTGATCTGACAATCATTGATTCCAGGTGTGCCTCCGCAGGCTTCGGCCTTCTGGTCGTCAAGCTGCTCACTATGCTGGAACACGGCGCATCCAGGGAAACACTGATAGAGGCGGCCGCATACTATCGCAGCCATATCCGCCATGTCTTTACCGTGAATACCCTCGCCTATCTCATAAAAGGCGGAAGGCTTTCCAAATTTAAAGGCAATCTCGCCGAGGCGCTGGATATGAAACCGGTTTTAATCGTGGATGAAGCCGGAAGCCTGCAGGTACTAAAAACCGTCCGCGGGCATAAGAAGTCTCTGAAAAGCCTGGTGGAATACGCGGAAGAAAACGGCGCTGCGCTGGAAAAACAGCTGGTGTCCGTCTGTCATGGCGAAGACGGGGAAGCCCTGCGCTTTGTAACTGATTTGATAAAAGAAAGACTGCATCCTGCCGATATTATGGTGTCGGTAGTGGGCTGTGCCATCGGTGCACATACCGGCCGGGGGATCATAGGGGTATGTTTTCTGGATGCCCCGGAGGATCCTTACATGGAGTATCTTTCCTGATATTTTTCTCATATCCGCCTTACGGCAGGAACCACAGCCCGGCCGCAATCAGATAAACAGCGGAATAATACAGGGCCAGCAGTATCGCTCCGGAAAGCCGGTTATTTTTTTCATGCAGAATCCGGAACCCCAGGATATTATCTGAAATATAAAAACAGATCCCTCCTGCCGCCATCAGTTTTCCCGCCGGCCCTTCCGATTGCACCGCAACCGTAAATGCCATCGCTGTCATAAAGGACAGAAGCGCTCCATACCCCACCAGATATATGGCCTGGCTGCCAAAGTTAGGAAGAAATTTCCCGTGAAGCAAAAGCATGACTGTCAGCAGCAGCAAAAAAAGAATTATCGTCATCAGACATACCGGGGCGAGGTGAATATAGGCTGTCAGAAAACATACATGCCCCAGCGCAAAAGCCGCTACCCCGGCCAGGAAAACCAGTTCCAGCAGCACATCCGCCGTCATGCAGAAAAATGCGCCTGCCAGAATCAGCAGGGATACAAAGCGCCCCTGCTCTCCCGCCCTCAATGTATATAAGAGGGCCACGGCGACGGGCATACATGTGGCCAGCGCTTTAAATAGAAGTTTCTTTTTCCGGAAATAGTACTGGCCAAACGCAGCCGTCAGTACTGCCGCCGCTATAAGTATAAATATTCTCTGCAGATTCATAGGCAGCCTCCATTTTTTTCTGAGGCTGCCTATGTATTGCTTCCATAGTGCTGCCTCTGTTCTCTTCATCATAACTCAAATTTCTGAATTTTTCCATTATTATCAGCCGCTGAATTTCTCCGTCCGTATATGATATTTTTCCGGTATTCGAATATATTGTTATTCTGTATCTTCCGTGATTCCTGATATCGTTTTTTATTTGAAATTGCGTATTGAATACCCACCCGATTATTGCTATCATAATTCCGTAAGATAAAAACTGATAATTCCGGTTTTTCAGCTGTTTTAGGTAATGTACATCATCCGCCGCATATACGTCTGAAAAAGATAGGAGCACTATGAAGAAAAAACGTACTATTATATTCCTGTGTATCATTCTGCTGCTTGCCGCAGTGTTCTGCCTGACGGCCTTCCGGGTTCGCGGCAGCGTTTCCGTAAAGGGAGAAGGAAGTACCCAGTCTCCGGATCCTGTTTTCTTTTCTCAAAAAGATCCTTTCTGGGCCGGAGATTTGCTGGGAGATTCCTCCTTTACCATGGAAACCTCCGGATGCCTGACCGCCTGCCTTGCGGCGGAGCTTCATATGCAGGACATCTCCATACCGGAAATAAACGCCATGGATCCGGGTACCCTGAATTCTTTCTTTTCCGGGAAACAGGTCTATGACAGGGAAGGGAATATCCAATGGGATCCCCTTTCTTCCGCCCTGAATGTATCCCTGGAAAGGATAAATGGTATTTCCGCAATGAGGAAAACCGATTTGACAGCCCTTTTATCGGAAGGAATTTATCCCATTGTGCGTGTCCGTGTGAAAGGACTGGGAAATTTTCATTATGTCCTTCTGGTCAAATGCCAGGACGGACAGTTCTGGTGCATGGATCCCCTCCATGCAGAAGAGGAGCTTGTCCCGCTGTCGGCCTTCGGGAACCGTATCTATGCCATCCGTTATCTGTACCGCCCCTGACCTATTCGGAGCCATAAAAAACAGCCATCCGGTTACCGGGCGTCATGGCGCCCTGCCGGATGGCTGTTCTCTTTTTCGTATTTATTCCGCTGCGATCAGTTCTTCCAGCATTTGCTTTGCCATCAGAATATCCTTCTTCTGCTCTTCCCCGGAGATTTCCCTTTCAATGGTAATATCGCCGTCATAGCCTATTTCCTTAAGCTTTCTGATAAAAGCGGGGTAATTAACCTTTCCCTGGCCCAGGGGTTTCTCTTCTCCCAATTCATAGCCATTTGTGGGATAGCATCCGTCTTTTCCATGGATTCCCATCACATATTCCCCAAACACATCCAGGGAATCCACCGGATTGCCTTTCCCGTACATCAAAAGGTTTGCCGGATCCAGATTTATTCCCACATTCCCCGTTCCAATATCCTGAATCGCTCTTTTCAACGTCACAGGAGTCTCCTGACCGGTTTCAAAAAGGAAGTTCTGCCCGTTATTCTTACATCGAAGTGCAAGCTCCTTCAGGCAGGCTATCACACTGTGATAATTGGGATCATACGGATTCTCCGGCATATAACCCACATGGGTCACCAGATTATCCACTCCCAGCAGGCGGGCGAAATCCGAGCCCTCCAGCAGCATCTCAAGCCGCCGGAAACGGAATGCCTGAGGCACCAGTCCCAGCGTCTCCTGGCCTTCATAAAAATTCCATACCTTCGGGCCTTCCCAGCCGCACCAGAACGCTGTGATTTCTATCCCCTTTTCCCGGACAGCCTCCCTGACAACAGCCGCCGTTTCCTCATTCAGAAGGCTCCTGTCCCAGCAGACAAGCTGGCAGCTTTCCACCCCCATTTCCTTCAGTTCTCCGAATTTTTCTTTTAAGTCCATATCCGCATGTAAATTTACTAAAATACCTACTCTCATATTCGCTCCCATCTGTGCATCTTCCCTCTGTTTCGGTCCATGCAGCTGAAAATCACCTTTTATTGTCCATATTCCTTTATATATTTCTTTCCCGCTTCCCACTCTTCAATTCCCAGAAGGACTGACTTAATCCCCTCCTCCAGAGGCGCTCTGGTAATCTCCCGATCCTCTGCCAGGCATTCATAAAAATACTTGATTTCCGTATAATAAGGCCCTAAATCAGATATGTTGATTCCGGCGGTTTCATCATGAAGGCTGATTTCCTCCTGCAGCACAGGGACGGAAATCTCTCCGCCCTTATGATATACCTGCACAGTCGGCGTCTGCCTGCCCTGATAAATTATCGTGGCTTCTTCAAAGCATGCCCGGAAAGAGCCTTCAAAGGGAAGCTCCGTACATACGTCCCAGATTCCTTCTGCAGTTGCAAATACACTGCCGAACTGATAGGAGGTGATGATCTGGTTTATCATTCCTCCGGGAAAGGCCGCCGCCTTCACCGTGAAGGAATCCGGTTCTCCCAGCATATACCGCAGGAAATCCAAATCGTGGATATGCAGATCCAGCACAACGCTGCCGCTTTTTCTTTCCTCATGGAACCAGTCCTCATACCCCCACTTGGTATCCCCGCTGATTCTCTGCATTACGATGGATTTCAGCTTTCCAAAAGTCTTTTTTTCGTAAATATCTTTCAGATAACGGTACTCTCCGAAGGAACGGACCACCTGGCCCACCATAACCCTCGCTCCGGTTTTCTTCTGTACCTCCAAAAGCCTGCTGCAGTCCTCCCTTGTAAGGCACACCGGCTTTTCCAGAAAGACATCCATCCCCTTCTCCATTGCCGCAATCGCATGCTCGGCATGAAGATAGCTGGGCAGGCAGATGTGAACCGCATCCAGTTCTTCCTCCCTTAACAGCTCCATCCCCGTAGTATAGGTCTTTGCCCCCGGCCACTGCTTCGCCGCTCTTTCCAGGAATTCCTGCCTGCAGTCCGCCAGAGCCGTCACCTCCACATCCATTTTACCGGATAAGGCCTTTAAAGACAGGTTATGAGTCGTACCCATGCCCCCGCATCCGATTAATCCGATTTTCATACATAATCCCCTTTCCTTCACTTTATGTTTTTTATTCTTTTTTAATTAATACTATCATCTTACAAATTCACAATACCATCGGACGCTTCTCTTGTCAATCCTTCTGTTTTCTTTCTTTTCTTCTATATTTTCAGTTGCTGGAAACCTATATTTTTCCTTTTTTCCGTATTGAGCTTTTCTTGTTGTTATGATACACTTTCAATTAGTTCTATGATATTACAATTCTTCATACACAGGGGTTTTTATGAAATTAGTGAATCAACAGCTTATTAAAAATACAAACTTAAAGCTGCTCTATAACTCTGTTTTTAAAAATCGGGGGATTTCCCGGGCGGCCCTGGCCAGACAGACCGGCCTGAGCCGGACGGCCGTTTCCGCGCTGATCGATGAATTATCGGACAGAGGCTTTCTCTTTGATTCCGGAACGGGAGACAGTTCAGGCGCCGGCAGGAAGCCAACCTGTCTGGAGCTTTGCGCCGGGAATTATTTCGTGGCGGTATTCGGCTGGGAGGAAAGCTCCGTCCATGCTTTTCTCATCGATATCTGCGGCACCACCTCCATGCAGATGCGGCTGGACAAAGCTCCTTCCGATTCCTACTCCCAAATCTGCCGTACCTTTCTCATGGATCAGATACTGGAACAAATCCGGCCCGAACAGCTTCTGGGACTGTGCTTTGTTCTTCCTGCCATGATCGATCCGGAAAAGGAAGAGGTATTCTCCACCACCTTTTCCCTTGCGGGCGATCAGGGGGAAGCGGGAGTCATCCCCTGTCTGCGCTCTCTTTTTCCGGATTATGCGGTGGCGGTCCTCAATGACACGGCCTGCTGTGCCTATGCGGAAAAAATATATACCGGCATCCGGGAAAAAGATTACGCCTTTATCCGGTTCAGCCGCGGGATAGGCGCATCCCTGTTCATACAGGATAAGCTTCTCGGACAGGCCTGTGCGTCTTATACCCAATTCGGACATTTCAGCATTTCCCATGAAGGCCCTCCCTGTCCCTGCGGCAGCCGGGGCTGCCTGGAGGTTGTTCTCAGTGAATCCACGCTCAAAGGGCGGCTTCAGGCAAAGGGTACTGCCTCCTCCCTGCTTTCCATGGATACTGTCCGTTATGAAGACTTGGGAAGGGCCGCCCTGTATGGGGATACTGCCGCCGTCCAGGTCATCCGGGATCTCGCCGGGGAATTTTCCTTTGCCCTGTCCAACCTCATCTGCCTGGTGCATCCCAGATTGATTGTACTCGGCGGGAATTCCGTTTCCCTGGGCTCCGTATTTCTTGAGGAAATACGCCGGAGCCTGTCCGAAACAGGCTTTGCCCGGATGACGGAAAATGTAAAATTGCGTTACAGCCAGCTGGATTCCTATGCCTGCTATAACGGCGCCATGAAATACTTTTTTGACCATCATTATCAATTTACGGAACCAATGGAAGGCTCGTTTTTTATCGGCTGAATGCCTGTCCCGCTGCTGCTGGCTAAAACAGCATACCGGCTTCTCCTTACTTTTGTAAAATCGTTTATTTTCCTAAAAGCCAGTCAATCAGGTTAAGCTGGCGTATTCCATCATGGTTCGCACCTGCGCCTATTTCATCCAATGTCAAAAGAAATTTAGGATGATTATCCGGGATTCTTTGCAGCGGTTCAAGCTCACGTTTTAACGTATTTTCATCCAATACGGTGGAGGACACTTGATAATAGGCCATGCCTTCAGAATACCTGGCAACAAAATCCACTTCTTTTTCAGCCAGCTTGCCAATATTCACCTTGTTTCCACGCCGCAGCAATTCCAAATAGACAATATTCTCTATCAAGTGCCCTGTATCGGAAGCAGAACCTGCCAGCAGAAGATTTCTTAGACCCGTATCAACCATATAATACTTGCCAAGCGTTTTTAAATGCTGACGCCCTTTGATGTCATAACGATCCGCCTTATAGAAGATGTAGCTGTCAGTCAAAGCACGGAGATAGTTATCTACCGTATTAACCGAAATACTTCTCCCTGATGAATTAAGGGTATCACTGATTTTCTTTATTGAAATCGGACTGCCTATACTGCTTGCAACACATTTTACAATGCTTTCCAATAATGGAATATCGGTGATTCCCTCACGCCTGGCAACATCTTTTACAAGAATTGTGTTATAAATACCATCAAGATACGGCGTTATGATGGTATCCGTCCTATTTAGCATTGACACATAGGGAAATGATCCAAAGCGGATATAATCATTAAACTGATCTTTTGAATTTGTTTCACGTGTATCACAGGCCTCCAGGTATTCACGGAAAGATAACGGCAGCATATCTATCGTTATATATCGTCCTGACAGCAAAGTAGCAAGCTCACCAGACAACATGTATGCATTGGAGCCGGTGATATATACATCTATATTCGGTTTGATATAAAGACTATCCACTGCCTTTTCAAAATGCTGACAGTTCTGTACTTCATCTAAAAATACATATGTGGTTTTATCCTTGCAGATGCGTTCCTTCACATAAGAATAAAGTGAACGGTATTGTAAAAGATCCTCGTGGTCGAGATCTTCTAAATTAACACTGATAATTTGCTCATCCGTTACGCCGGTCGATTTTAAATAATCAATATACAAACGGAATAGTGTAGATTTGCCGCAGCGGCGAACTCCGGTTACAACTTTAATCATTTGCTTATCCCGCCAGGAAATCAACTTTTCTAAATATTCTTTTCTTTGTATCATGTAAACCACCTCTCTCATGTTAAAGTATATCACACAAAGCATAAAAAATAAAAGTTTTTTCTCTTTACAGAAAAAACTTTTATTTTTTCAAACTTTTTTCTCTTAAGCTATCGTGGTTAATCCGCAATCTGTTTTTATCACACCTTTGATAATTCAGACTGTAGGACGCGCTATCGTCCCTGTATATTCCATGGAAAATGATATTTAAACCGGATAGCGGGGCTGAGCAGTCCCTTATTGTTCCATCTGCCTTCCTAAAAAGCCCGCGGCCGACAAAATAAGCTTCTGCTCGACTTCTCCCATCTTTCCCTTTGGGTCATTATTCAGCAGGATAGCTGCGCCAATCACATCCCCTTCACAGATAATAGGGCTGATAGCTTCATTCGTGTATTCCGGTTCCCCTTCATCCGCCACCTGGATAAAATTCCTTTCACTCTTTCCCGCAAGAATATTATCCCTGTTTTCAATCGCCTCCTCCAGAGCCTTGCTGATCGATTTTCCCAAAAGTGCTTTACAGCCGCCTGCCGCCGCAATAAACTGATCCCTGTCCGCTATCAGGGTCATCTGTCCCGATACCTGTGCAAGGCTTTCCGCATACTGCTTTGCAAATGTACTCATCTCTCCGATAGGGGAATATTTTTTCAGGATGATTTCCCCTTCTCTGTCGGTGAAAATTTCAAGAGGATCGCTCTCCCGGATACGCAGCGTCCTCCTGATCTCCTTGGGGATGACAATTCTCCCCAGATCATCTATTCTTCTCACAATTCCTGTTGCCTTCATGCTTCCTCCTTCTAAAAGGTTGTCCTGTCTGTGCCTGACAGCCTCTTCTTTACATTTTTAACATTTATTTCTTTTTTGGGTTGGTAAATGTAGTATTTGTAAAATTGAGGAAAATATGCAACGAATCTTTCCGGAAACTGCGTTGGACAAATATGTAGTCATCTTTTATAATTAATTTTATAATATAAGCATTACAAAGGGGATATTGAGGGGATTATGTATACATATTTTATTGCGGATGATGAAACCAAAATCAGGCAGGGTCTGCGCCAGCTGATTGACTGGGAGGAACTGGGTTTTTATTGTGTGGGAGAAGCCTCTAACGGAGAGGAAGCCCTTGCTGCAATTCTGGAAAAAAAGCCGGATGTCACCCTTCTGGATATCCGTATGCCCCGCCTGAGCGGCCTGGAGGTGGCCCGCCTTGCCCGGGAGCGTAATTATGAAGGCTCTATCCTGATTCTCAGCGGCTATTCCGATTTTAAATATGCCCAGGAAGCCATGCGCTACGATGTGAAATATTATATTACAAAGCCCGTGGATGAAGATGAGCTGACAGCACACCTGAATAAGGTACGTGAAGAGCTGGAAGAAAAAAAGAAACGCTCCTCCGCCATTGAATATTACAGTGAAAAGGCCCGCAACGGTATTCTCAGCGATTTTCTGACAGGGCACCTGCACATCACTCCGGAAGAAATGAAAGAGCTTGGCCTTCTCTCCGGCTGTTATCAGGCGGCTATTTATGAAAAATACAGCCACAACGCCGCTGCTGTTTCCTATCGCTTTTCCGATCTGCTCCGTCTCACCAATGAGGATAACCATTCCTATGAAACCTTAACCATCGATCATAATGAAATCATCCTGCTGAAGGGAGATTTTGCCGTCCGTCGTTTTTCTGAATTCGTAGAGCGATTCGAACGGGAAGTAAAGCCGCAAAAAGGATCTCCTCTGGACAGCCTTTTTATTACCTACGGCCCTGTTGTTTACCGGCCGGAGGATATTGCCATGTCCTATGAGGAAGCTCTTCATCTTCTGAAAATGCGTTTTTACTGCGATCCGGATCAGCACACCTTCGGTTATCATCAGCTGCAGCAGCAGGCAGGCAGTCTTTTTATTCCCGATTCTGCCACTCTGGATGAATATAAAAACAAACTGACTGACTATATCCAGACACTGAATCGAAGCATGATCGCCGAAACACTGGATCGGCTTCGCGAAGAAATTTATCTGTCCTCTGTCCCTATTGAAGATGTGCGTCTTTTTTTCATCGACCTCTACCTGCAGGTGAAAGAAGCCATATGTTACCGCTATCATACGCTGGACATCCCCTTTCCGCCCAACAGCTGGGTAGTTGACTTCATTCATACCAGATATTATCTGTATGAAATCATTACCTTTATTTCCGAACAGGCTGAAATGATATTGTCCTCCCTGGGCACCACTTCCCGGGAAAGTACTCTGGAAAATGTCCTTCGCTACATCAAAGATAATTACATGAATAATCTGAAGCTGGAACGAATAGCCCCGCTTTTCGGATACAACAGTTCCTATCTCGGAAAGCTTTTTACTCAGAAAATGGGAATGAATTTTACCGCTTATCTGGATTTGATACGGATTGAAGCCTCCAAAGAGCTGCTGAAGGAGGGTTCTATGAAGGTATATGAAATCGCAGAAAAGGTAGGCTACAGCAATGTGGACTATTTCCATACCAAATTCAAAAAATCAGAAGGAATAAGCCCCGCAGAATACCGCAGAAAGCTGCGTTAATAAAGGAGTGCCTTATATGTCTTTAAAGCACGTTTCCCATAGCCGGATTCAAAAACGTATGCATCGGATGCTGATACCGGTCATTCTCATCCCCCTGCTCTTTATCGGTAGTTTCCTGTCTTTTTATGCTATAAATTTTCTTTACCGTCAGGCAGAAACGCAGGTGGTATCGGATAACCTTCGGGCAAAATCTGTTCTTTTGGATGCCACCCTCAATTTTTATACCATTTCTGAGGAATTGTTTTCCGACCGTAATTTAACCCAGCTGCTTATTACGGATTATAAAACAGAGTCGGAAGCCATCAGCGCCTGTAACAGCTATGAACGTCTGGCAAGGACTCATGCCAATAATTCCGCCATCTCTTCCATACTCATTTATACCGATAATCCTGCTATTCCCAACTGCCGGTATATCCAGCAGGCAGAACCTGAAATGCTGGAGCAATGGTTTCCTCTGGTTTCAGTCAGCGGCAGCGTTTCCTGGCAGTCGAGCACCTTAGGGTATGGGGAATCCACCTATCCGGGAACAAATGATCGTACTCCGGAACTGACTTTTCTGCGTTCCATCCCCCTTTCCCCTTCCACGCATCATGCGATTCTGGTTATAAAGCTAAGCAACAATTATCTGAAAAACCGAATCCAGAACAATGATCTGTTTACGACTCTTTCTATCGGAGAACAGCCTGTGTTTTTTTCCAGCAGCCGTTTTTATCAGGGACAGGCTCAGCCGGTACCCATAGATTTTGCCAAAAAAGGCTTTCACAGCGAAGGCTTTCTTCCTTTTCAGGGCGAAAAACAGATCGGCTGCGTAACCACCCTTCCCGCTTATCATACAGAAGGGGAATTTTATCTTACCACTATTGATTTACATGCCAAAGATTCCATATATAAAATTGGTTTTATATGTCTGCTGGTCCTGGCCGCCGCCATGGCCGCATCTTTGTTCGGCCTCCTTTATTCCACCCGGTACTTCAGCCGGCGGGTTACCACTCTGCAGACCGCCATGGGACATGCCAGCCAGGGAAATTATGATATTATCGACACCTTTAAGGGGGATGATGAGCTCACCGATACCTTTTTAAACCTGAAAATCATGATAGGAAACATCAAGCAGCAGGAACTTCAGATGTATGAAGCCAGAATAAAGGAACAGACTCTTGTCAATCAGCAGCAGCAAATGGAATATAAGCTGCTGGCCAGCCAGATCAATCCTCACTTTATTTACAATTCCCTGGAAACCATCCGTATGATGAGTATAGGAAGCGGAGACAGAGAAACAGCCTCCGCCATTAAACTGCTGGGAAAAACCATGCATTACGTGTTGGAAAATACAGGAACTGCCAGTACTACGCTGGATAAAGAGCTGGATTACATTTCTTCTTATCTGGCTATCCAGAAGCTGCGCTTTGAGGAGCGTTTTAACTATACGATCCATGTGCCTCCTGAGCTTTCCCTTTCTTCCTATAAAATATTGCCGCTGCTCCTCCAGCCTATCGTAGAAAATGCAATCCTGCATGGTCTGGAAGAAAAGGAAAACGGAGGCCGCTTAACCATCACTCTGCATACGGAAGAAGAAAACCATCTGCTTATCACCATTGAAGATAACGGCAAGGGTATGACCGGCGAAGAGCTGCAGAACCTTAAGGAACAGATGGACTCTTCCGCCGAACCCGATACTTCCGGCAGCATTGGACTTTGTAATATCAGCCGGCGAATCCGCCTGATATATGGTCCGCCTTACTCCATGGATATTGTAAGCAGTCCTGACGGCGGCACCAGCGTATACCTGCTTCTGCCGCTGCTCCCTGCCGACTGACCTGCTGCAGGCTGTCAAAAGAAAAAGCCGCCTCATATTAAGATGAGACGGCCCTGTCCGTATTTATTTTTCCAGAAATTTTTCCAGCGTTTCCAAATCCCTGTTGGCAATCAGTGTTTCCGGGAAATGAATTTCTTCGAGCATCTGCAGTGTTTCCGGATACCTCCCGACAGCGTGTGCGGAATGAGCATCCGAATTAACCATAATACTTGTCCCTTCCTGCGCGCACAGCTGCGCTGCTTTCCGGCAGACTGCAGTTATCGGCTCACCGAACCTGAAAGATGCTTCATTGATTTCCAATGCCTTCCCGAGCCTTCCCGCCTCCCGGATAACCGGAAGCATTTCAAACCGGTAGCCGGATCTTCCCACATGTCCCAGCACATTAACTTTGCTGTTACCCAGCACCTTCATATACATCTGCGTATTCGCCGCAGAATCCTCCCTGTCGGTTTCCATTTTTCCCGGTCCCCGATGAACGCTTGCAATCACCAGTTCCATATCCTTCAGGGCCTCTTCCAAAACGCTTTTTCCTTCATGCATCACATTGTAATTAGCCAGATGCCCCTGCAGATCCAGAATATCCGCTTCCATTCCCCGTAATATGCGCACTCCCCGAATATGGGACGGAAGCACTTTCAGATTAATGAAAGGAACCGCTTTGTCCCCGAATTCCTCCGCCCTTATAGGACAGAAATGATCCGTTACCGCAATACATTCCAGCTGCTGTTCGGCAGCATATACCGCACATTCCTCTATAGTACTGTAAGCATGTCCGCTTAATATCGTATGTACATGGCAATCTGTTTTTATCTGATACATAGTCTCTGTCCTTTACTGAAGTACCTTCTGTCTTTCTTCTTTCTGATCCGCAACCTTCTGCATATCGATTTCCAAAATTCTTTCATATCCCAGTCCATAAACCGTTTCCTGCATCTGGCGGATATATTCGTCAAATTCTGCTTCATCCCTGGCAAATACGGCCTTCCATGAATATTCCACAACTGTGGAATTAATTTGTGTCCGGATTGTTGCTATCTCGGAATCCTCCGCCGGTTCGGAATAGGAACAGCCGGGCGCTACCAGCACCTGTCCGTGATCCTTATAATATTCCACGGCAGTCTTGACTCCATAATGCTTCTGCCAGTCTTCGATTAACTCATTGCTGTTCAATTCTGTATAAGAATCCCACAGAGTATAGTCATACGGATGGTTTGTTTCCGGATTAATTTCCGCGCTGGAAATAGCCTTGATTCCCAACTGGGATTTTCCATCCTTCCAGCTTCCTCCGCCATATTCCTCAGGCATCTGCGCGTCTCCGTCCACCAGACACTCTTTGCCGAATTCGGTAAGTACCGGCGCCCCATCCTTCATTTCCCAGGTAAGCCCTTCCGGCCCGCTCAGCGTAACGCTGTGTCCCGCACTGTTTCCTATCCCTTCCGGAGAATACAGCCAGTCAATAAAATCTGCCATCCTCTGGGGATCCTGTGCTTTACTTCCGATCATGGCGCTGTTTGCAGGGTTTCCTTTAGCATAACATCCCCAGGAATAGATCTGTGTATCCGCAACCGGGATTGCCATAAATCCTTTTCCCTCTTCCACATGCTCCGTCACATTATAAGCAGCCTGTCCCAGCCACGGCCAGGGAGAAAAAAGAACGGCGCCGTCTTTGTACTTACTGTAAAGAGTATCATAATTCTGGGTAGTGGATTCCGGATCCATCAGTCCCATCTGGTTTGCCGTGAAAAACAGCTTCAGATTACGTACGTATACAGAATTTTCATCCACCAGGCTCTGAGGAGGAAGGGAATCATCAGCCGAATAGACGGCATCTCCCATAAAACGATAGCCATACAGACTGGGCAGCCATGCTCCCTGTTTCATCGCATTATCATCCCAGTCCTTAAACAATGAAAAAGCATAGGTTTTCTTTCCGGAATCACTTTCAGGACATAACTCCTGCATCTCCTTCAATACGTCCAGCATATCCTCCACCGTATTCAGTTCGGGGCATCCCAATTCTTCATACAAATCCCATCTCAGATATACACCGGAATTACAATCCGTTCCTTCCATGGGTGTAGTCGGAGAAAGTGTTGTTACCTCAGACGGAATCATGTAAATTCCTTCTTCCTCCACCAGCTCCTTATTGCTGTACTCAATGGCATCCCTGTATCTTTCCAGATTTTCTTCTCCTTTGATCAAGTCGGTCATATCCATAACCAGGCCGGCAGTAACCAAATCCTGAAGCCTTCCTCTGTCCGCAGATGTAAAAATCAGATCACCCAGATTCCCGGCTGCGTTCCTTGTCTGGAACAGGGTATCTCCGCCCCCCGCCACATTGGGTGCAATAATATTCAGCTCCATATTAAATTTATCTTTTACAATTTTGGCAAACCAGCCGGACTGTATTCCCTGGTAATTCGCCTGAGAATCAAACACATCAACCGTCAGGAATTCCTCATACTTACTGTTTTCCCCGGATACGCCCTCTGCTGCCTGCTGTCCCTGGGCCTCCGGCACCGCCGCTGACTTTTCCGCCCCGCATCCCGTAACCATGGACACCGCCATGGCCGCACATAAAATCATGCTCACAAGTTTCTTCTTCATAAGATCCTCCTTCTCTTATCATAATATGAAATTTTTGTTCTATCAACCTTTAACCGAACCTATCATAATCCCCTTCACAAAATAACGCTGGAACATGGGATAAATGAACAAAATGGGCATTACCACGATGACCGATACCGTCATTCGGATGGATGTGGGCGTCTGCTGCGTAGCCAGTGCCGCCATATTCAGGTTTGTCCCTCCGCTGCTGTTTTTTACCATAGTCGCAAGGGAATTGGCCTGATTTATATACTGATAAAGTATGTACTGCAGGGAATACAGCTTCTGATCCGTGACATAAATAAGCGTATCCTGAAAGGAATTCCATTGCGCCACAGCCGCAAAAATAGCTATTGTTGCCAGTATTGGTGTGGATGTAGGAAGGATAATCTTTAAAAACACCTTCATAATGCCTGCCCCGTCAATTTCCGCCGCTTCCTGAAGGGATCGGGGTATCGATTCCATATAAGTCTTCACCAGAATGATATTAAAGGGCTGTACAATCACAGGAATTACATAAACCCAGAAGGAATTAGTCAGATGCAGGTTCTGCATGGTAAGAAACATTGGAATCAGCCCTGCATTAAAATACATAGTGACCACCATCAGCCGGTACCACAGCTTCCGCCTCCACATGCGCTCCTGAGTAAACATAAATCCCAGAAATGCAGAAGCAAGCACTGTACATATTGTTCCGATTATCGTTCTTCCTACAGAAACCAGTGCCGCAAGTCCAAGCCCTTTTAACTGCAGCACCTGCTTATAATTCTCCAGATGAAGCTGGCTTGGCAGAAAATTAATGCTTCCATTACTGCTTAAATCGTTGGCACTTACCGAATTAATGATTAAATAATAAAAAGGGTAAAAGCAAATCAGCGTAAACAAACCAAATACCGCATAGTTTAAAATCCCAAACACGATATCTCCTTTTGTTTTCTTAATCCCTCTCTCTTTCACTAAAGCTTTCATATACAGCCTCCTAAATTATGGATTCTCCCCTGACCCTTTGTGACACAAAATTGACAAACACCAGAAGAGTAACGCTCACAATGCTCTTCATCATACTGATTGCCGTCGCCAGGGAAATACTTCTCCCCGTAATACCCAGATTATATACATACAGATCAAGAACCTGGATATGTGTCTTGTTAAATGCATTCTGGAAAACAAAATATTGATCCATACCGTTATTCAGGAAATTCGCTATGGAAAGCATCAGCAGTACAAAAAAGGTAGGCATAAGCGCCGGCAGCGTAATATGCCGCATCAGCTTAAAGCGTCCCGCTCCATCCACCCTGGCCGCCTCATACAGCTCCTGATCTACCCCCGAAATAGCTGCCAGATACATAATTGCGCTCCATCCGAGATTCTTCCAAGTATGCCACAAAAGCATGGAAAGCCATGTGTGGGAATCACTGTCCAGAAACTTGATCGCCTCTGAGGTAATTCCGAGGTTCTGCAGAAGTGTATTCACCATCCCGGTATTGGAAAATAAGCTGAATGCCACCGAATATACCAGAACCCAGCTGATGAAATTAGGAAGCGTAGTCATTGTCTGTACCAGACTTTTGAACCATTTACACTTAATCTCACTCAAAAAAATGGCAAATCCCAAAGGAAGTATTGACGTAACAATACTCAGAAAACTCATGGCAAATGTATTTTTCATAACCTGCCACAGCTGTGCCATCTGTGTCTCATTACTGAAAAACATCCGAAACCATTTGAATCCCACAAAAGGGCACTGACTCAGCTTTAATGGAGCCTTATAATCATAAAAAGCATAAATCCATCCATGCAGAGGAAAATAAGAAAATAAAAAACAAAGAATCAAAAAGGGCAGAATCATTAAAAACATCTTCTTCCCCTGCCGTTCGCGGGCATTCACCGGTCTTTTTCCACCTCTCCCTTTCATTTTCCGACTCCTTCCTTTCCGGCGGAAAGCACTCGCTTCCGCTCTTGTTTCTAAAGGGATTCTACCATTTTATTTTTCTGCGAAATACGCCATATTTTTTACAAGCTTTGCATGAAAATACCTGTATTTTAGGGTAATGTAGAATTTTTATGGTAAAACTGGCAGAATTTTTCCGGTAGTTTCCAAAAAAAGACAGGCCATAAAAATGGCCTGCCCGGACGCACCCGCTCTTTGGCAGCTCCTTCTCCCCAGCAATTCTGTATCTGGAGTGAACTTCAGATAGTTCACATCCGTTCGGGTTTTTTCGGGGCAGCCTTGCCAATCGTAGTCCGCTTCACAATCAACTCAGCTTAATTCCTTTGGGATTTTCCTTGATACATTCAGCAATCAGATGTATCCTATTATCAGAACAGAATGTTCTTGAATACTGCTGTCCTCTATAGCACATGGATATCAATAATCACGAAAGGAAGTGTTATTATGCCAGCATTGCAGCCACAGCCGGAATCTCTGACTTTAGAGCAGTATGAGGCTCTTCCTGAAGATCTCAGAGTTGAGGTCTTTGACGGCGTTGTCTATGATATGGCCAGCCCCTCACAGGAGCACCAAACAATATCTATGGAACTCTCGACAGTCCTTAATACCTACATCAGAGGAAAAAAAGGCTCATGCAGAGTATTTCATGCTCCATTTGATGTGAAACTCAGTGAGCAGCCGCTTACCATCGTACAGCCTGACCTTATGATTGTCTGTGACAAGGATAAGCTGGATGGAAAACGATGCAACGGCGCCCCGGACTTTATTATTGAAATAGTATCCCCCGGGAATCCCGCAGATGATTATATCCGCAAACTGTACTATTACAAAAATGCAGGAGTTCGGGAATATTGGATTGTCGATCCCCGCCGCAAGAATGTAACCATAAATTTTTTTGAGGGTAATACGCTCAATGTTCAATACTCCTTTGATTCTGTTATCAAGGTAAATATTTACGATGACCTGTATATCAACTTTTCGGATATAGATGAATTACTGAATGCTTAACAGAAAAGGAATAAAGGCATATGCTCCTCTGCGTATGCCTCTATTCCTTTATATATGTATTCTTCCTCTATCAATTTTTTTATATTGTACTTTTTACATGATTAATCATCCTGGTTATTAATAAATGCATTGAATTCCCTGAAAGAAATCCCCGCCGTAACGCTGTAAAACGGTGTCATCGGGCTTTCTTTCCCTCCCCGCAGTTTGATATAATAGTCTACTATCTTCCGGATTGCCATAATCATCCGGCTCGTATATCCTGCAGCAGAACATTTTATTCTTTATATTAATTTTATCCAGCAGATAATGCATGACTTTTGCCTGTTCGATACAAGTCCCGATTTTATGCTCAAGAGTTTCCTGAACAGACATGGTTCGATATTGTTTCCTGAAATTTTTCATTTCTCCCACATGCCTGCTGCCTTCCGAATCAAGCCAGCCATACTGATGTTCTCATCCATCCACAGGAATATATCCTCCGGGGTTTTTATATTATTGATTTCCATTGATTTTTCTCCTGATATTCCGTCAATCCGTCATAGCTTTCAACTTGCAGTAGTAATTGATCTTAATATTATATAGCAATAATATAGTTTTCTCATCTGACTTGATAAAAACCTAATTTTGCTTTTCCTAATATATAATTTGATATCATTAATAAATATGTTTCCACTCATCGTCATATTTATCTGTATACATAGGAGCTAATATCTCATCCGAACTGCGATGAGATTCCTTAATCTCTTCCTCTCTTTTTACTGAGAAGACCAAAAGAACAATTGCCTCTCGTACATATTTCAATAACTGTAAAGTTAATTTTTCATAATCTTCAAAACTAATGTTATATGCCAATTTATCCAAGCGACTGTCATCAATAAATAATTCCTTACAGTAAGTATCTATAATCTTCAAATATCCATGTTCCATAGCATTTCTTACTTTTGATATTTTTGTCATTACATTGTCAATATGCTTATATTCCGCTTTCTTATTTACAGTCCCATCCTCATTGATATTTATATTTCTTACATCCTTAAACAGCCACCACATTCCAAATAATGGATAATTATTCTCTGCAATATCAAGAATTCTTATTTTATCATTAGCATTTTTATCAGGAGAAAATAACCTAACATATCCTATAATATTTTTCTTTATCCCTATTTCAAAATATTCATTAAGAAAAAATGCAATTTTATCAAAAACTGAATATACAGCCCGATAACATGCTTTTATTTTTTCGATACCAATTCCGTATATAGGATAATCTAAAGTATTAATAAGATATACCCTTTTATCTGAAAAATGTGGCTCTTTCGTATTAAAACCTTCATATGCCAAAAATCTTGCAGATACATACTCTTGCTTTATTTGATTAAAAAGTCCAAATAAATATTGCACTTTTTTACCTTCAATATCTTCAGACATACTTGGTAAATATAGAGGATCATAACCAACTTCTACTGAATCAAACACATCATTTAAAAGATTAAGCGCCAGCTTGTTTTTTGCAACCCATTCCCAATATTTAGTTGCTTCTACAGACATATCATCGGAAAAATAGAGAAAATCTCTTATAGTATAGGCTTTATCTAAGTAGTTGTGCCCTAGCATTGAGATAATATTGTTACTATAATAATTTAATAAATTATTCATCTCCGCTTTTTCTGGAAATGGCTCATCACTTTCGATTGCCTGTTTAATATAGTGATAAGCTTTGTATAACATTATAGTTCGTTGCCCTCCATCATAATGGCAACAAGCTAATTCATATAATTTCATACCTAATTGGGCCATTCCCATAGGGAAAACATTTTTTGAGTTAAATATGCTTAAGATTTCAACTGCTTTTACAAGTCTTCCATTTTGATAAAAGAAATTTGCATAATTCACACTTAATTGCCATTGAAAACTAATCATATATATAAGTTCATTTTGAGAAATGTTATTATCTTCCTCCATTTCATTAGCCAATAGTTCAAAAGCGTTTCTTGCTAAGTATAAACTTTTTTGAAAATCCGTCTCATAAAATTTTAGGCTTTTAATACTATCTTTGTAGTTATTTCTACTTTTTTTCCTTTTCAAATCAATCAGATCGGATTGTATTGTAAACGAAATATAAAAATACCTTGCTCTAATCATATTAGTATTTTTCAAGTCATGAGCTTGTCTATAACATTCATCCACTAGTATACACATGCCTTCTTCATCTTGATCAAAATACACTTCATCACATTTACGGGATAAGTTTACTAAGTTTTCATCTTCATACCATTTAGTATTTGACATATTGCTCCCTCCTTCATTTCGTGTATTTATATCTGTAGACTTTGAAGCTGATGTAGAGATGATACCTCTTAACAGTATAGTTGAAAAAACGTAAGCATACAAGCCGAAACAAAGAATAACCTACAAACTGATAAATGAATGTATTATCAAAAACATAACTTTAAAGTCCATATTATATATTGCTGAATAAAGCTAAAAGGCGGAATGATGATTGTCCCTGACAAGGCCCCAGGGAAATCTAAGAATTGATGTGACGATGATGATTGTGCTCATGAGGAAAAGCACCACTGAAAAAACCAAAAGCTAAAAAAGAAACTCCTATGCTTGATGAATAAGAAGTTTACACGATTTTGCTTAGGTTAGCAAAATCACAACACGTATCAATCCAATAAATAATACAAAAAAGTCGTTTGTAAAAATACAAGCGGCTTTTTTGTATGGAAAGGATAATTTTCAATTGATTCAAAAAATCAACACAAACATCACGATATGTTCTTCCGCCCTGACCACCCATGTGACCATGTCGCAGAACTTAAAGAAAAGATTGAGGACATACAGGGCGTAGAGCAGAATACCATTCCCTTGTAGAATACCATCCCTGTCAAGCGGCATAAGCAGCCTGTTTCCTTAACTAAACATCAGTATAAAGTCCCGGACTCAGCATCCTTTGTTTATCATGCCTTCTCCACAGCATGTTCCCGATCCCAGTCTTCATTTGCCTTTTCAACCTTCAGCCGTGACAGAATAATTGCCGTAATGATTACCGTGATAAACGGGAAGCCCAGATACATAAACTTCAGCATATTAATACAGGATGCGGACTGAACCGGAGCATTTGCAACATAGCCGCCGGCTTCCAGGAGCATTCCGGCCAGCGCAGTACCCAGGCCTCCTCCTATCTTAATTCCCAGAGAGGAACAGGAAAACATGGTTCCGTCAATCCGTTTTCCTTTGGTACGGTAGGTATAATCGCTGGTCGCCGCAATCAGGGCGTTCAGGTCGCCCGTAACCGGACTGACACAGAGACCGGAAATAACCGAGAAGGTAAGCATCATGGGGATACTTCCTATCAGGCCGCCGATAATAAAGCCGATTCGCATAAAGAATGCAATACAGTAACCGGTCAGATTGACCTTATACATGCTCCCGGCTTTTTTAACCAGCGCAGGAGTCAGCGCCAGCCCCACAATCATCGGAAACATCTGCGCCGCGGAAAAGGTTCCGAGAAGGGCCGGGTTTCCAAACACATAGGTCATATAATAAATACCGATTCCTGCTATACCTGTCTGAATATAGGTAAGTATGTACACTGCCACGATCATCAGATAATATTTATTCTTTACCAGAAGCTTGGCGGATTCCAGAAGAGTCAGTTTTTCTTCCTCCTCTTTCTTTTCTGCGCCTTCGTCCTCATCCACCACTTCTTTTACGGAAAATACGGAAATCGTATTTACTATCAGACCGATCAGTGCATAAATAATCGCCACATTACGCCAGCCCATAGCTCCGCCGCCCAATTTTCCAACCAGGCCTACCGTAATGGAAGCTACGATAAGATTGGTAGCGAGCGAAAACATAAACCGAATGGAGCCTACCTGCACACGTTCATTGTTATTTCTGGTAATCAGCGAGGTAAGGGAAGCATAGGCAATATTATTTGCCGTATAGAATACCGCATTCAGCAGCGTATAGGCGATGAAGAAATACGCATATTTCGCGGTGTCTCCCAAGCTCTTGGGAATGGCAAAAATAGCTACCAGCATTACCGCATTCCCCAGATAAGACCAGAGCATCCAGGGACGCGCCTTACCCATTTTACTCTTCGTCTTGTCGATGAGAGAGCCGAAAAATACATCGGTAATACCGTCCGCAAATTTGGAAAGCATCATCAGGGTACCGGCGATACCGGCATTCAGTCCCACCGTATCCGTCAGATAAATCATGACAAAGCTGGTAAGAAGTGCATATACCATGTTTGCCGCAAGATCTCCTGAACCGTAACCGACTTTATTGTACCATTTTAAATATTTTTTCTCCTGCATTTATTTATCCCCCGTTGTCTTGTTTTTTACCTTCTCAGCTTTGACTGCAAGCTGCTTTTTTTATGCACTTATAAGCTGACTGTCCCTTTCAAAAGATCTTCCTCTGCGGAAGAGGTTCCGATATACATTTCATATTCCATATGCTCCAGTTGGAAAGAAGCGCTCTTCGTATCATAATATTTCAGTTTTTCCACAGGGCAGGAAATCTCAATCTGTTTCTCTTCTCCCGGAGAGAGTGTCACACGCTGAAAACCTCTCAGTAATTTTACCGGCCTGTCTATCGACGAATTGCCAAAGCCCACATACATCTGCACTACTTGTGCACCTTCCCTGTCACCGGTATTCTTTACCCTGCATACTGCCCTTACGTTTTCTCCGTCCGCAGAGAAAGCAGGCTTATCTACGGTAAATGTGGTATAGCTCAGGCCAAAGCCATAGGGAAGCATGGGCCGGATTCCCTTCTTCTCAAGCCTCGCATAGCCATGATAATACTCATAGTACTGATTCGTAGTATCCCAGTTAACCTGCGGCAGATCCTTTTCTTCATAAGGGAGTACAAAAGGAAGCTTTCCGCTGGGATTCACATCACCCATAATAATCCGGGCAATGACGCTTCCGCCTTCCTGGCCGGGATAGAAGGCCATCAGGACGGAAGATACACAGTCGGCCCAATCCGTCATCATTATCATGTTGCCGCCAATCATAACCACAGCGGAGTTCTTGTTTTCCGGTCCTGCTGCCTTAATCAATTCCACTTCGTCCGCATGGAGGCCCAGAGTTTTCCGATCTCCGCCTATGGCTCCGGTATAGTTTTCTGAATTTTCCACTGCGACGAACTCACCTTCATCATCATGATCAAAGCCTACCACGAAAACAACAGCATCTGCTTCCTTTGCCACTTCCCTGGCATGCTCCAGATCCTCTCCGCTGTACCAGATCACTTCCGCATCCGGAAGGATTTCATTGAAGCCGTCCATGGGAGTTTTTACATAGGCAGGGAATACCCGGCTTGATCCATGATCCCCGATATTGGCCTTATTCGCCAGCTTGCCCAGCAGTGCGATCTTTTTGATCTTCTCTTTTTGAAGAGGAAGTACCTTATTTTCATTCTTCAGCAGAACAATTCCTTCTTCCGCCGCGCGTTTTGCCAGCTCCACATGCTCTTTGCAGCCCAGAACCGATTTATCGTACGCGTGGCCGCTCTTTCGGTAGGAATCCTCAAAGGCAAGGATTGTACGCACGATGCGCAGTGCGGAATCGTTGATGCGCGCTTCGCTCACCAGACCGTCTTTGACCGCCTGCACCAGCTTATCCCCGAAAAACTGGGTGCAGCACATTTCCATGTCCTGGCCGCCGTTCCCCGCTTCTGCCGTATCCTTTACTCCCCATATGAAATCGCTCATGACAAAGCCGTCAAAATCCCATTCTTCCTTCAGCACCTTACGAAGCAGATAATCGGAATGTCCGCAGTGGATTCCCTTATAAAGGTTATAGGAGCTCATAATACTCGCCGCCCCGGCATCCACACACTCCTTGAAATGAGGCAGATAAACCTCTCTTTCGGTACGTCTTTCACAATCCACACTCACCTTAAAACGGCTGATCTCCATGGAATTAAACGCATAATGCTTCACACAGGCCATGACATCCTCATCCTGTACGCCTCTTACCAGCGCCGCTCCCATATGGCCCAGTGCGAAGCTGTCTTCCCCGTAGACCTCCTGGCTGCGTCCCCAGCCGGGATTATAAGGCAGATTAATACATACACCGGCAAACAGGTTCCCGCCGTGCCCTCTGACCTCACGCCCTATGGCATGCCCGATTTCCTCCTCCAGTTCCGCATCAAAGCTGGCGCCGCGGCACATTGTTACCGGAAAACAGGTGCTTTCCCCTGTTCCGCACACAACCCCTCTGGGCCCGTCGCAGAAAAGCATGGGTGCGACCCCTTCCTTTTCATTTCCTCCTGCCGGATAAGGCTTTGCATTATAGTGAGACGCTTCTCCCATCGCATCAGCCATCATATCCTGTAAGGACAGATTCCCGCTCATCAGATAAACCTTTTCTTCCAGAGTCATCCGATCCACGATCTGCTGCGCCTTCTCCGTAAATTGGAGCCTCTTTTCCTTCGCCTGGTTCATATTGCTCTCCTTTCAGTTTTCTGCATAATAATGCAGTAATTTTTCCGCTTCTTTTTTATCAAAATTCAAATATCCCTGAATCTCTTTTTCTACCGGCCCCGTGCCTTCCCCTCTTCTGTATTCCTTGGGAGTTATTCCGGTCTCTTTCTTAAAAACCCGGTAAAAGGTTGCTTCATTTGTAAATCCGCACTCTCCCCCGATCACGGAAATGGACTTCCGGCTCATACGAAGAAATCCCTTGGCCTTTTCCACCCTGGCCGTATCAATCATTTCCTTCGGTGATATCCCGAGAAAGCTTTTCGTATAACGGTACAGCGATTTTTCGCTGATTCCGAAATGTCTGGAAACAGACTCGGTCAGATTCTGCTGTCCGCAGTTGGCATCAATATAAGCGCCTATTTCCGCTACCAGCTGTCCCTCCGCCGTGCTGTCCGTATGTCTTGGATAACGGCGGATATCATACTGCACGCCCTCCGCCAGTCCGGCCATCAATTCATAAAAAGCGGCATTTTGCGCCAGATAAGCCGCGGCATCCTTCCTGTATACCGTAAGACCTGTTTTACAGGCCGACCGCCGCAGTATTTCATATCCCCCTTTCGGCGGGAACTGTTTACTCACGCTGTTCAGATAAAAGAAAAGCTGCTGCCCCTTCCCCGATATATGTTCGAAAATATTTGAGGGAAACTGAATGAAAAGACAAAGATTTTCCTGATCGCCCCGGTATCCGTGCACCATCTTGCTGTTGACAAGAAAGATATCCCCTTCTTCCATCAGCATGGGGCTGGGGCCGCAGAGCACCTGAAGCCTTCCTTTCAGCAATACAAGTATCTCATAATCATAATGCCAATGATAATGGGAGCTTTCCATTCCGGTGACAAATATCTTTGCAGGGGCCAGGAGCTCATGTTCAATTGGTTCAAAAACGCTGTTGTTCATATTCCCTCCTTTCGTCTTACCGTCATCTTATACAAGAAGTATAGCATGTGGTTTTTTCATTTGTTGTCATTTTAGATAAACAACACTATTAAAAATGGACTTTTATATGCATTTACGCACTTCACTTTACGACTGCTGCCCTGAATCACAATATTGCTTACAGCATTTTGTATGCATACAGCCTTTTTGCCGTTCCCGCTCTGTGCGGAAAAACAAGCCGGATATCCCCATCCGGTCTTCTGTATCCGCCAGGAAACAAAACGGGCGCCGGTGTTTCATACCCACCAGCGCCCAAAAAAGGCAGCTTCCATATGTTTCATTGTTTTGTCACATTAAAAATAAAGAAAATATTACAGTCAGTATCCCGCAAACTCCGATTGCCAGCCCGCTCATGGCCCCTTCCGTCTCACCGAGTTCAATGGCCTTGGACGTCCCTATTGCATGACTGCAGGCGCCGATGGCAAGTCCTGCCGTCATGGAATCCGAAACACGGAAAATACGGATAAGCCAGGGTGCCATGATGCTTCCCATAATTCCCGTTATAATAACAGCAACCACAGTTACCGGCACCATCCCTCCATGGCTTCCGGAGATCCCCACCGCAATAGGCGTAGTCACCGATTTGGGAATCAAAGAATGGGTCATCGCCTCATCCAGGCCGAAAAGCCGGCAGAGCAGGTAAACGCTTCCCATGGAAGTGAGCGCGCCTACCGTACAGCCCACCAAAATAGGCAGCCAGTTCTTTTTTAGCAGCTCCGCCCTTGTGTAAATGGAAACCGCCAGGCAGCTTGTGGCCGGAGCCAGGAACATGTTGATAATACCCCCGCCTTCATTATATGCTTCATATGGTATCCGGAACAAAAGCAGTACCCCGATAACCAGTACAATCGCAATAATCAGAGGATTGCATACCACAAGCCCCGTTTTCTTCTGGATCCATACCCCGATGGAAAAAGCCAGGACACTCAATGCAATGCCGAAAAAGGGAGAAGACGTCAGTTCAGCCATTTCACTCTCCCCCTTTCTTCTTACGCATCAGCTTTAATGTCAGTTTTATACTTCCTGCCGTAGCCGCAAAAGTAAGGATTGTAGTTATCAGGCAGATGAACAGAAGCTTCCAGGCAGTGCTCTTAAGCACATCAAAATAATTGATAATGCTCACTCCCGCAGGAACGAAGAAAAAAGCCATATTCGCCAGAAGGAAATCCGATTTTTCCCGGATATGCTCCACCTTAAGAACCTTACAGGAAAGAAGCACAAACAGGAGCACCATCCCGATTACGCTGGCAGGGAAATCAAAGGGAAGCAGCTTCTCCACAATCTGGCTCACCCAGCATATGGAAAAAATAATACCAATCTGATATAAAATTTTCATCGTCTGTCTACCCTTCCACCATAATCTGACACATTTTCATGGTGGCAAGCGCCGCTTCATGGTTTTCCGGAGTCACTCCCGCGCAGCAGGAGGCATCCACACTGATTCGGTTTTCCGGAAGGAAGCTCTTGAGCAGAAGGGCATTGGATACCACACAGATATCCGTACAGAGGCCTACCAGTTCGACTTCCAGCTCTTCCTTTTCGTTTTCCCTGTAAAGCAGTTTCGCTAATTCCGTAGAACCAAAGGTGGGTTTATCCAGAATAACCGCCTGCGGCATGGCTTCTGCAACCTCAGGCCGGATTTCCCATCCCTTGCTTCCCTTTACGCAATGGACTACCGGCAGGTTCTTCCCCTCGCTGCTCTCCAGATAATCCTCTCCATGGGTATCCCTGGTGGCATAAATACAGTCCGCCGGATACGATTTGATTTTACTGATCACTTTGCTTACAATTCCCTGCGCCTGCACAGTTCCCAAAGATCCGTCAATAAAATCGTTCTGCATATCAACTACTACAAGCACCTTTTTCATTTCACTGTCCGCCTTTCCATTCTCTTTTGTACAACCGTTTTCAGTTAACATATCAAAGGTAACATTGTTACACTTCACGGCTCCGGTGCCGCCGGTCTTATGCTTCTGCCCGTCCGGCATTCCCTGCCCTGTCTTGTGG